>VTLG01009371.1_pt1 | contig 38005 bp, 39 predicted proteins | sample 4694571 | NCBI WGS metagenome assembly VTLG01 (sample SAMN12604809, study PRJNA352737) | marine metagenome | biome: ENVO:00000447; feature: ENVO:00000209|ENVO:00000569|ENVO:01000036; material: ENVO:00002151; isolation source: viral sequences binned using virsorter ...
GGTACAGACTTCATGACACTATAGATTGGTTATGGATATCATTCGTAACCTGTGGTTTAATTGTTAACCCTAATAGGGTATTCCATATAATAGTGTTAGCTATTTTTTGGGGTCTTTCCTTCGGAATATTCTACCTCCCAAGGTGGATAAAAAGACGCTAAACCCTTATAAATACTTATAGTTCAGGATATTGAAATGAGTGATTTTTTCAGATCTCCTGTAGTTCGTGCCGCTATGGCGGAGATACAGGAATTACAAGAAGATATTATGAAAGGTCTTGCTTTTGGTGGTATTAAAACTACTCCCGACAGTAAGGAGGGACGTAGACATATATCTAATATGAAAAAACTTCTCGACAAGCAGAGGAACTTTATGTTTCGTCTGAAATTGGAGAAGGATGATCCTGATGCTATTGAGATGAGAAAACAGATTTTAGAATCTGCAAAGTTTCTAGGTCTACAACCTGGCCAAGATATCAATTCATTTTTTGATCTCTTGAGTCAAACCTTGGAAAAGTTAGAAAATAACTTGCCTAAGGAGTAATTATTCGGTATAATACAAACAATCCTAACAATACAAAAATACGGAGAATACTAAATGTCATTTGCTGCATTAAAGAAACAATCTAAAGCAGGGTCTCTCACAGAGAGATTAATGAAGAAAGTTGAGAAACTCAACGAAAAAGGTGGTAAGAATGTTGATGAACGTCTTTGGAAACCAGCTGTAGATAAGGCAGGTAACGGATACGCAGTTATTCGATTCCTTCCTGCACATGCAAATTGTGAACTTCCTTGGTCACAAGTTTGGAGTCATGCCTTTCAGGGGCCTGGTGGTTGGTACATTGAAAACTCTTTGACTACACTTGGTAAAGATGATCCTGTTGGTGAACTTAACAGGAGTCTATGGAATAGTGGTAGAGAGTCTGATAAAGACATTGCTCGTAAGCAGAAGCGTAAGCTTTCTTACTATGCAAACGTTTATGTTGTGAAGGATTCAAGTAATCCTGAAAATGAAGGACAAGTCAAACTCTATAAGTTTGGTAAGAAGATCTTTGATAAGATCACTGCTTCCATGCAACCTGAGTTTGAAGATGAAGATCCTATCAATCCTTTTGATTTCTGGAAAGGTGCTAACTTCAAGTTGAAGATCAAACAGGTTGCAGGATTCTGGAACTATGATAGTTCAGAGTTCGGTAAGGTTGAGGCACTTTTAGATGATGATGATAAATTGGAAGAGATCTATAACAAGATCTATGATCTCAGTGAGTTTACCGCTGAAGATCAGTTTAAACCTTATGATGCCTTGAAGACACGTTTGGATACAGTTCTTGGTACTAAACTACCAACTGGTTCATTACGTTATCAGGATCCAGAGGTTGCTGATGAGGACAACCATCGTGAAGTCCAGGCACCAGTAGATGATGAGTTAAGTAAACTCACTGCTGCAGCCAAAGAGGAAACCACAGAAGAGGAAGATGACGCATTAAGTTATTTTCAACAACTCGCAGAGTCTTAGGCCCTGTGTACTGGTAAGTCCTAAAAGAAAAGGGGTCGTAAGACCCCTTTTTTTATTGCCCACTTAGTCTTGGGTTATATGTCATCTTAACTCTCTTATCCATAAAGTCAGAAGATTTCTTATACTTCATTATCTTAGACATATCACTTACGACGATATCTAAGAAGTCAGGTTTCAATACTCTTATTCTTCTTTTAGCGTCATTTTGAGATATTTCCCACTCATAATGTGTTACTGGGAATACGTTATTATGAGTAACTGTATCTCCATTAGAATCTTTAACTGTTCCTGCTTCATCTACGGTAGATAATTCATTCAGTGTTCCACTACTATAGGAGACTTCTGTTTGCCTAGTTTGATTTCTTTCGAGATAACTGGCATTAAAGTTTGAATCTACTACTAGTCCTTCTGGAACTACTACTCTTTGTTTGTCATCTATGAAGGTTTCAGTTATGTAGTAATGGATCTCTTGTGCTTTTTCTTCACTGCCATATTTGTCTAAGACAAATTTACGAAAGTCGGATTCATTTAAAGGCCATTCGTCTTGTACTTTAGTAATATTATTTGTAGTCAGAACAACCCAGTCAAGACGAGGATCTCCATAGAGTTTATATGCAACTTCTTCTGGTCTTTGATCACCAATGACCATGTAATCTTCAAAAGCAGTTGTAACACTCATTAAATCATCACGAAGTTTTGGTCTTCGGAATAGATTCTTTACACGAACAAATTCACTATTTGATGACCTATCGGTCATCCTAGAGACTGTATATAAATCGGGGAAGTATGAAAAATATCCTGCCATTTTAGTATCCTACGTCTGAAGTTGATTCATCATATTGTTTGATGATGCTGATAGGCATCAGATCTCCAGTATCACCAGGCTTATCTTTATTATGAGCCCTACCTGCAGCAATATTATTACTATAGTCTGTGTTGTAGATAGGTTCTAATTCATTAAATCTTAGGGTCATGTTTACAGATATAGGCATACCCTTTTCATAAGCCATCCATTGTCCTTCAGGAGTATAGTTAATATCACAGGCTGTTAATGCACATGGTTTAAATTTATTCACACCTAAAATATCTTCATTATTACCAGTAACATACCTTAGTCTGAATATGTTTGGTGTTCCTAAGAAGTAGGATGGACCACCTGCTTGACCTACTCCTGCTGAATTGGATCCTTCAGCTTCTCCAGAATTCATTTTTCTTAGTTTTCTGGGAGCAGACCATTGTTTAAATGCACGGAGTATCATTCTTACATTGTGTGCTTCTAAACGGTTTCTTGGACTCATCATCCACTGGAATTCAAATGTTCTAAGTGATACTCCAGAGAATAAAAGTTCTGTGTTTGCATTGGCTATAACACCAACACTTCTTTGCATTATAGTTTCTGCAGGAACATCATAACCCATATCAGCAGCTAACTGACTGATTTGGTTTGTTATGATACTTGCTCTACCAGTTGTTTGTGACATCCTCTCCATTTGTTGAGAGGTTTTTCTCATAAAATTACCAACTGGTCCAAAGTCTAGTCCGAAGAAACTTCCTACAACTCTTTTACTTGATGACTGAACAGCACCCATTGCCGCTGTGTTCATGTCACCTTTACTCCATTCTCTTTGATTGGAGTCTGTCATGTTATTAGGCATAGGTAATTTGATACCAGCACCTAGTTTCTTTTTAAATGGAGACATCCTTGATGCACCAAATGCCACACCAGAGGTTCTTTTCTTTCCAGGCTGCCAAAGTCCTTCCCCTGAAGATCCTTTTAAAGCTGCTGCATAAGGAGCTTGATATGTATAACATTGGAAATACATATGATCCATATTGTTCGCCATATCCATAGGATATTTGACAATTTTCTCGAACATTATGTCATCTTTACTCTCCATGTGACGAGCTTGCTCATCCAAAGCACTCTGTCCACCAGAACTTCTGTTTTTTATCTCCTCTTCATATGATCTTCTTACGTCATCAGCACTTGCTCTTCCTGCGGTTGCTTCTCTATTATGTTCATTAACATCCCGATACATATCATTTTCAATGGCACTATTATTTTCTTTCGTTGTTCCATTGAGTACTGACTGTTCATATGCCGTTGATTGTGGAATTGCATCAGCGTAACCATCTTGGCTTGTCCATGAAGGTGCATTTCCGCCTGTATTGATTGTGTGTTGTTTTACCCCAAGTTGTACGGATCTATGAATTCTGGCTTGTTCCTTAGGCGATAACCAACTTGGATTATTCGCACCACCAATAGTGGCAGTACTTATCTGAGAAGTATCCCATTTTCCATCAGTGTATATTGGATCTCTACCTATTAATATGTTACCAAAAGTATCAACTGGTCTTATTGTTGTTTTTCCATCATCATTGTAGAATATCTTATATCTTTCTATCGCACCACCAGGCATCCCCTGTTCGATAATCTCTCCAGCGTCTACTTCTTCACCATAGGGTGAACCAGTTGTAATGTTGACCTGTGCTACCATTATGCTCGCCAGTTGAATGCTTTGTGTTTAGGGTATTTCTTGCCCCGTTTATCAATAAACTTTTCAGTTGGGAGAAGTGCAATACTTGCCCAGTCTTCATCATCAGGTACTCTATGTAGGTTACCAATACCATTATAAAGGTATTTGTGCAAACTATTTTTGGGTACAGTTGTGCCACCACCGCTATTTAGTAAGCCTCTTGCAATAACATCTCTATAGTCTGGATTTATATAATGTAAGTTGCATCCAAGGAACCCATCTTTATCAAATCTGAGAGCAACTGCTAGTGGTTGTACATCCCAGAATTCATATTTGTCTGGATATTTTGCACCATATGAGAAGAAGAACATGCTACCAATAGATATACCGTCTGTATCTGTCTCACTGGCATCAGCTTGATATGGGCCTAGTGCATTTTCCAGTTCTGAGACATACCAATCTCCACTTCGGAATTTCTTACCTGCTTTTTCTTTTATTTCTTCTGCAATCATGTTATTCCTAATTCTTTTTCGGTCATGATCTTGAATTCATATTTTCTATCAGCGCAATAGGACTCTGCTGCTTTCCACTTTGCTTGGTTGACAACATATGTTTGTACTTCATATGCCCATGATTTAGTTCTCTTTTTAGGGTTCTTTTTGGGCATCTTCAGTTGTTTTGCTGGTTTAACTTCAATAACAACATTTCGCATCTTTCCCAGTGCATCTCTATATTTGATGAAGAAGTCAGGGAAGTATCTGTGTATTTTATTATCTAAAGGACTCTTATATGGTATCCAGAATTCTTCAGATTGCCATTGACTTATATTCTCAGTTAGATCACAATATTCCATGAATTTCTTTTCCCAGAGTGATCTATAAATGATCTGTGTTGGGTCACCTTTGTACTTCTTAGGTCGTTTCGGACGAAATTTACCTTTATAAGCCATAAAAACTCATATACATAGTATGTTAAGTCATAATCTTATTTAGATGGCCAGTAGTAGATTAAACACCCTTAATCATAAGAAGTTAGTATCCAGAACAACTACTGCTGATATTGGATATACATCTGATACTTCACAAAGACAAGTTCAAAGGGGAGAACGAGGTCCTCTTGAAGCATTTGCGAAGGATGGTGCTATTGCGGAAATGACAAGTTTCCAAGAGGCTTTAGGTGCTCCTGCGTTATCTAATTTCTTTAAGGTATCGATGGACTTGGCTTCGGAAGGTGCTCAACCTATAAGACAGTTTCCTGGCGATTCTGGAGGTTTGAGTTCTGATACGGAAGCTAGAGGTTTAAACCAATGGCTTACTTCTGCTGGAGTTCTTAGTGGTGATGATAAAGTTAGATATGAATTATTAGCAAATGAGGCAATGTTGCCTGGAACTCAGATGTCTGTTGCTCAAGAAATCGGTAGTAGACAGGGAATAAAGGAGAGTTTTGCTACACAAAGAAATTATACAGACATTTCAATAAGTTTTTATGTCTCTTCTGATTATAAGATATTGAGATTATTTCAGGAGTGGATGAATTTTATGAATCCTATCTATCATTCTCATGATGGAGTACCATATTCTCAAGCATCTCCATTTGGGTATCCAAATAATGATGATTCATTTGCATATCATAGATTTAGATATCCTGCTGAATATAAGAAGAACATATCAATTACAAAGTTTGAAAGAGATATGGGAACAGGATCTAAGAAAGGTGGTAGACGTAATTTAGGGGATGGACAGGAATATACTCCTGATGCTATTACATATAACTTTGTAAATGCTTTTCCTACATCCATACAAGATATACCTTTAAATTATCAGGCTGGACAAGTTATACAAGTTACAGTTGAGTTTACTTATGATAGGTATTACATTGTTAATACTGGAGAACCTAAACCACAAAATAGTCAACAAGTTAGGAATAGTAGATTGAGTTCCCCTAACGGATCTAGTACTTGGTTTGATCAGGCAGCTAGTTATTCTGATCATGCCTAAAACCCCTCTAAATAATAACGATTAATTACTAAATTATGCCTTTACCAAAAATTACGACAGCTGAGTATGAATTGGAACTACCATCAAGTGGAAAAACTATAAAATATAGACCATTTCTTGTTAGAGAAGAAAAAATTCTTATACTTTCGCTTGAATCGGAAGATCAAAAACAAATAACCAATGCTGTTAAACAAGTATTAAAAGACTGTGTTCTAACAAAGGGTATCAAGATTGATCAATTACCAAGTTTTGACATAGAATATCTATTTTTGAATATTCGTGGTAAATCTGTTGGTGAATCTATTGAACTTCTTGTTACTTGTGGAGATGACGGTAAAACAGAAGTACCTGTTACTGTTGCTATTGACGATATAAAAGTCAAAAAATCTAAGGATCATTCTAACGATATTGAGTTAGCAGATGGTTATAGTGTGAAGATGAAATATCCTTCAATGAGTCAATTCATAGAGACTAACTTTAATCAAGAAGGTGAGGATGCAGTAGAACGATCATTTGAGATTATTTCTCAATGTATTGAGATGGTTTACAATGATTCTGATGTATTTGCAGCTTCTGACTGTACTAAGAAAGAATTGAAGGAGTGGGTTGAGTCTCTTACCTCACAACAGTTTCAAAAGATTGAGAATTTCTTTGAGACAATGCCTAAGTTGACTCATACTTTACAGGTTGTTAATCCTAATACTAAGAAGAAGAATACTATTGAGCTAGAGGGGCTAACGGATTTTTTCGGTTAAGTATGTCCCATATTGATCTTGAGACATACTTCAGAATTAATTTCGCCCTCATGCAGTACCATAAATATTCATTATGGGAAATAGAAAACATGCCTCCTTGGGAACGAGACATTTATGTTGGACTTCTTAGATTACATATCGAGGAAGAAAACCTAAAACAAAAACAAAGAGAAGCTAACCAGTAAATGGCCAAGAAATTTTCATCTAAAATGTTTAAAGCACCCAAAATTGGGAAGGGTGTGTCTAGCGTTAAGAAGAAGAGTAGCCTTCTTGGGAAAAAAGCGGGTAGGAAGAGTGTATATGGTGCAGCCCCAAAGGGTTCGATAAAGGGTAGGAATATATTAAAAGGTACTGGTAAGAAGATAGGACCCATCAGACCAGACCTGAAACAAGGTGGTGTACGGAAGGTTAATAGACTTGTAGAGACAAAAGTTCAGAATCTGGTTCCAAAACTATCAGAAAAGATTGAACAGAAGGTAGATTCCTTTGATCCTAATAAGTTCTTAGGGAAGATATTTGATGGTGGATTGAATTCGTTGAACCAATTTGGATCTAGTCTTGATGGAATGAAAGGTTCTGTACAGGGCACAGTAGATTTCCTTGCTAGGGCAAGTAGTTTAGCGTCTAAGTTTATTACTAAGTTAGCGAGTGCTAAAGGTGGTGGTGGTGGACTCTTTACGAATATAATAAAAGGTCTTGCTATTGGTGGAGTTGCTGCACTTGCAGCTTCAGTGGTAACTCCTGTTGCGATGCTGGCTGCTCCTGCTATTGCAGCAAAGACTTTATGGAAGAAGGGTACTGATTTTATTGGTGGTTTCTTCAAGAAGAGGAAAAAGAAGAAGGAAGAAGAAAAAGAATCTAAGGTCAAGAAGGATAAGTCAAACCTCTTTACGGGAATATTAGATCAATTTGGGAAGACTCTAGACTTTTTAAATAAAGGAAGTAAGAAGAAGGAGATAGTAGGAAAGCCTGGAGGACAGGATGATTCTCAAGTACAACCTCAAGAAGGAGTTTCAGGATTAAAGGCTTCTGCTGCAACTATTCAAGAGGTTGCTAGTGGTGAAATGATTATCAGAACTGCACCGAAGAGTAATTGGCGTGAGGGAACGGTTGACGAACCAGGCCCTAGAGCAAGTGATGAGATGCAGTCTCTATTGACTCAACAAGATAAGGCAATGTCTGATCTTGGGGACTATGTGCCTGGGGAATTGGGAAATAAAGATCCCAAGTATCTTGAATTAAATGCGAGGGTAGATGAAATCGCTGCATTGATTAAGGCACAGGAAGAAAAAGAAGGGAAGGTAACTCCTGTTAAATCTGAAGTAAAGGGTGATGATGTTATTCCTAAAGGAGAGAAAGGTGAGAAGGGTAAAGATGGTGTGAAGGGACAGAAAGGTGGATTAGGTAGTTTCTTAAATCAGTCTAAGAGTGTAGTTAAGAATGTTGCTGGTGCGGTATTTAATGCACATCCAGCTGTAGCAGGGTTTAAATATGCTGCTAAAGGAATTAAACAAAAGAGACAAGGTTTCTCCAAATGGAGAGAACAACAATCTCAGAAGAAGGGATTCTGGGGTAAATTGGGTGGACTTGCAGAAGGTGCTGGTAGAATTGCAGGCCTTGGTCCTATTATTGATATGGCAAAGGGATTGAAAGAAGAGAGTGCAGATAAAATATCTCAACCTGTAGGTGGAGGTAAAAAAGGTGAAGCGGGTGTAGTACCTATTAAGATACCTGCAGGTGGTAGTAAACAGGGTTCTCCAACTCCAAGTGCAGCTTCTAAGAATATATCATTGCAAGAAGAGATGAAGAATAAACCCCCTTCATTGATTGCAATGGATAGGAGGAATTTGCATGTTCCTTATTCCAAGTCTACCTTTAATATAGTGGATGCGATGTAATGAAGACATCTATATCTACACTAAAAGTTAATCAAAAAGCTCAGAAGGCTGTTGATGGTGCTGAATCCAGCATCAAGAGGTTTGCTGGTTTTATTAAAAATAATCAGTCGAAATTGAATGAGGATCAACCACCAGAGTCTCAGATTCAAAAGGCTGCAAATTTTATAAAGAAGTTTAAACCGAAAGGTGGTGGCGGAAAGGAAAGCCCTCTAGGTGGTGGGTTATTCGCTGGAGCTGGTGCTGTGTTATTACTTCCTCTTTTACTTGCTAAAGGAGCTCAGGCAACCCCAGCAGATCAATTTGCACAGATGCATCATGCTTATGATGGTGATCCAAAGGCTGTGCAAAAAGATATTAATAAAGCACAAGATGTAAAGGATAAGGGACAAGATAATCTTGATGATGCCACCTCTAAAGGTAAGGCAATGACTAAGAAAGATATTGATAATATAAAAAATATAGACCAAGACAAGGAAGCAGGTAAGAAAGTAACACCCGAATCTGAGGAAGAAGATGGTGATCCATTATCACAGGAAAAACCTTCAACTGTAGAAGCAATTTCTGGAACCAGTGATACTGGTGTTCTTCCTGTAAAGAAGGAGGAGATTAATAAATTTGGAGAATTGACTGCTAGATTTGATAAGTTGGCAAAGAAAGGTTCCTTTATGGAAGGTAAACCTGAAACTATTGGTGGCACTATAGGAAAGGGTGTTAAGAGAGTTGCTGCTGGAGTTCTAGATGCACTTACATTCAATCTTTTTGACTTTGATAAGAAGAATAAAAAGAAAGACCCTGAAATTCGAGAGATTACTGTAGAATTTTCTCAGGTGCAACCAAAAGAAGACTTTATGGGTAAAAAGAAGGCACCAAAGGGTGGAGAAATGGACACTGAAAGTGAAGATTTCCATAAGTTGACTGCGATTTCTGCATTAGAGGGTGGAGATGATCAGGCAAGGGCAGATGTAGCACAGTCAGTATATAATAGAGTAGCAGATGGTACTTATGGTGCTAATATTAGTGAGGTTCTTACTGCTGATGGGCAGTATCAACCAGCATATACAGATCCAACTGCATCTACTGGTAAAGGAACAAAGACTGCTCCAGAATTTAAAGAGATCAAGGATAAGAAGAGTGCTGTAACTGCAATGGTTTCCTATTATAAAAAGAGAGGAGAGGAGGTAACCAGAAAACAAATGGAGGCATTGTACGATAAGACTGCTGCAGCATTGCAGAATCCAGAACTACAACAATCTGCTGCAGATCATGTAGGTGGTAGGACAGAATTTCTTGGTGGTAAGGTAGAAGGTTCTGATGTTGTAGATAGAGGTGGTATGGAAGATAATGCTTTCTTCCAAGAGTATGGATCTGGAGAACAAATGGAAAGAGGACCTGCTGATAATCCATTGAGAACAGATCAATCTTCTGTTCAGACTCAGGAAAGAAGTGAGGGTAGTTTGCCTCCTAATCAGTATGCATCATATGATGATCCAACACAAGAACCAGAAATGCCACAAATCTTTATGGCTGGAGCACCACCACAACAACAGAGACCATCTTTCGCAACTCCTATGCAGGTAGCAGATACACCAGCTGAATTTATTCCTATAGGTGATGATTCTGGTACTATCTTATCGTTGATGCAAATAACAAGTTTGGGGGCCTCATAATGTCAAGTCTTAATAAAGTTAATTTTAAAGTATGTGACATAACTCCTGAACAGGAAGTTACCTTTAAGAAAGGTGAATCTGGTCAAGGTGATGATGGAACTAAAGCTGAGAGTATAGTTAGTAAGATAACAGAAATTAATTACTATGAGGATATACTTTCTCCTGCAGTTACTTGTTATCTGAGAGTATCTGATACTACTAATTTGATTAGTAGACTCCCATTAAGAGGATATGAGAGGGTAGACCTTGCAGTTCAAACTAGCAATGGTTGGTTGGAGTTCATGACTGGTGAGAGTAGAAATGGAGGAGGCAATCAAGATAATCCTCTCTATGTAACTGGTATTGAAGATGTAAGTAAGAATGAAAGTCAGGAAGTATTTGTAATATGTTTGAGTTCCTTACAGAATTTAATGAATGAGACAGTTAGGTGTCAACAGAGATTTAAGAGTGCGGAGATTAGTACACATGTAGAGACTATCCTTAAGGAAGTATTAATGGTTCCAGAGGATCGAATTGATGTAGAAAGAAGTATTACTAAGTATGAGTTTATTGGGAATACTAGAAAACCATTTTATCTTGCCACTTGGTTATGTCCTAAGGCTGCACCAGCAACTACTGGTCAAGTAGGTGGTACTTCTGGGTTCTTATTTTATGAAGATATAGATGGATATAAGTTTAGATCTATAGACAATATGATAGCAACAACTGAGAATGTAGATCCAAAATTCTTGAAATCTAAGGATGGAGAAGCACCAAAGATAGAGACATATACGTTTACAACAGCAATTGATGGGGCTGATCAAGAGAGCAACAATCATAAGATAATTCATCATTATATTGATAAGACAACAAACATACAGAAGAACCTAAGAGTTGGATTATACTCTAACTTGACATATTTCTTCAATCCTTTAGACTGGAGTACCAATGTAATCCATCACAAACTAAAAGATGAATTAGATAATGATGGGATGAAGACCGCTGGTGACGCAGGAGGAGACACAGTTCCTATCCCTAAAGGAGACATAAGTTCTTATGCTTCTAGACTTTTAGTTAGAGTTGGTGATAGGGGTATGTTGGGCCCATCACTAGAGGAACAAGATGATGATGGTAAACCTGCGGATTCTGGTAGAAGTGATTCAGACATGGCTAGAGCGTTCTCTAGATATACCTTGCTCTTCACACAGTCCCTAAATATAACAGTACCTTGTAATATTAGATTACGAGCTGGAGCTGTTATTAAGATAGTAGTGCCAGAATCTGGTCCTACTGATTCTAACAATTCTGGTAAAGCAGAAAACAAATCCGTTGATACTGAACTTAGTGGATTCTATTTAATTCGTAGTTTAAGACATCATTTTGAATTATCTGAAGGTAAAAATGTAACTGCTTTGAATCTTATACGAGATTCATTTGGACTAAATTGACTTAAAACATTTGGAGTAACTTTATGGAATCTATAGAAGCACACATCAAGAAAGATCAAGAGATTCTTGATAACCCACAAACAAATCCTCAAACTAGACGACATGTTGAGGAAGAGCTACACGACTTAATTGAATACGAAGAACATCATCATGACGAGATAGTTGCAGGAGATCACCATGATCCTAATTGCATCGAACTCTTTTGCGACCAACATCCAGATGAGCCAGAGTGCTTAATCTATGACGACTAATGTGTAATGTTAGACAGTGCCCTACTAAAGACCAACTTTGTTGGCAGAGATGGATTTGTATGGTGGATCGGTAGAGTTGCTGATCCAGAGTGTTGGCGTGCCAAGTCTACAGACACGGACGCTGGTTGGGCATTTAGGTGTAAAGTTAGAATTATTGGTTATCATCCATTTGATGATAATATCCTGGCAGACGAAGATTTACCTTGGTCACATGTTTTAGTTGATGCAACATCTGGTTCTGGACAGGCTTGTTTAGGTGAAAGTTCAAGAATGTGTGGAGGAGAGACCGTATTTGGTTTCTTCATGGATGGAGAAGAAGGACAACAGCCAGTCATCTTTGGTGCATTGGCTAGGAATGTAAATCCATTGGGGGCTAAGAATTCTGATGGATTTTTAATTCCTACTGGGCCAGATCCTGCTGCATCAGATAGAGATGCCGCTCAAAGAGAGAATGCTTTTGGAATTCTTTCAGGAAGAAAGGCAGGTGTAGATGGATTAACAACTCAACCATTAAAAGAAAATAAACCAGCAGGAACACCATCAACAAACGCTACAAATAAAGTTGGTGAGGAAAGGAAATTAAAGAAATCTGATGGATCTGAGGAGAAGGGTGAACAGGAAGGAGGAAGAGAGGGAATTAGTAAGGGTAGAGCAGCAGATGTAGAATTTGCCAATACTAATTTAGGTACACATACACGAAATAATGCATGTGAGAATGATGCCCTTAGTGATATTACGCATACTATTGGAAGTTTTCTTAAGACAATTAACTCACTGACAGAGTATGCTGGTGTCTATATTGATGTTGCAAGAAATAAATTAGTAGATATAAACAAGATCATTGGTAAAGCTGGTAGATTAATTACTGGATTCATTAAAAAGATTATCAAGAACCTTAGAGATAAGATATTAGGTTTACTTGGTAAGAGGTTTAGGGATTTTGTTGCATTAATTGTTCCCGAACCACAAAAATCTCCAGTGGTAAATGCCTTCAAAAGGATCATGGATATCATTTACTGTATCTTTGATAACTTGGGTATTGACTTAGGCAAGAATATCATGGATATGCTTAAGGGTATGGTAGGTAAATCTCTGAACAATAGTGTCTGTGCAGTTGAACAGGCAGTTGGTGCATTGATGGCTGATGTTAATGATGGCATAACCGAAGGATTAAGACCAGTCACAATGGGATTGGATTGGTTGACTGGAGCAATAGGTGGAATTGGTAGTCTATTGGGTAAGGTGCAGAGTTATATTGATATGTTACTTACCTTCTTAGCTTGTGACTCTCTACAATGCAAGACTTATGAAGATTGGACACAGGGAATGGGGTTAAGTGGAAAACCTGAAGTTAGTTTTGGTGGTATGTTGAATAGTATGAGTGTTATTGGTAACCTAGATCAAGCTGGAGAGATGGGTTTCACTGATAGATTCTCTCTGTTGAGTTTAATGGGTAATGGGGTTCCTGAGTTCTTTGATTGTAATGAGAAGACTAATAATCCTAAGAACCAAGATGAGTTGGGAAATAGTATTCCGCCAGGATTTACATGGCCAGATTGTATTCCTCCTAAAGTAGAAGTACATGGTGATGGTAGTAAGACTGCCGTATTACTTCCTATAGTTTCATCTCAGGATGGTAGTATATTAACACTGGAAATTTTAGACAAGGGATTTGGATATACAGAACCACCAACTATTAGTATAATTGACAAAACTAATCATGGTGGTGGAGCACTTGCTCAAGCAATATTAGATGACTCTGGTTCTCTTGTTGACATCTATATGATTGCGCCTGGTTCTGGATATTGTCAGTCAACTAATGTAGTTCCTCCTAAGTTCCCTGTTACTGAAGGACCTATACCTATTGAGGGATCAGAAGATGTTCCTCCATATATTACCTTTACAACTCCTGCTGATAATGCAGTTGGGGTTCAAACTGGTGCTACTCTTTCTCTTACTTTTAATGAACCAATAAAGAATGGTGCAGGTAATATTACCCTTACAGAGTCTAGTACTAATGCAATTCATGAACAAATACCTGTAGGAGATAAGAGAATAGTCTACTTATCTGATAGAATCATTAGGATTGATCCTATAACTGATTTCAAATCTAATACAGAATATTTTGTTTCAATGACAGAGGGTTCATTCCTAGATTATAATAACAATCAGTTTGCTGGTATGGCTAGGACTGATACTTATAACTTTACTACTAGAGGTGTTTCTGGAATAGGAAGTCAAGCAGTTGGTATTGTTACAACTCTAATTCCATTCAGGCCTGGTATTGGATATACTGATGGCGATAAGGGTAGGGTTGGTGATTGTTACTTTGATTTATTATTAACTCCAGCTGGTTCGGTTGTTGGTGTCAAGAATGTTAGTTGTAAGGACAAACATAGGGTGGCTCCAGAGGTTACAATAAATACAAAGACAGGGATAGGTGCTAGATTGATTCCTGTAATATCATACAGTCCTGATTTTGTTTCTGATATTGGTGAGAAACCAGATGGAACTGGTAGTGTATTAGTGGTTAATGTAGTTGATTGTGTGGGTAAACCTCGTACAGGTAGTGGAGTAACAACCTAGTGGCAGAATTAGAAGTACAAAAACAAACGACGCAGGAATACTATGGAACGTATCCTGGCTTTAGGATTGCTTCTGGAATAAAGGTTCCTGATGGTGATCTTAAGGGCGAGTATGTAGATTTTGAAATTATAAGTAACGAACTTCAAGGAATTGCATTTTATAAGAATGGTTTACAGAAATTAGTTGTAAATGGAACTTCTTATGAGACTGTTGGGATTGATGGTAAGCCAGGTGATATATCAAAAATTATTTGTGCCTCGGTGGGGGATATTGTTATTGAAGCGCAAGATGGTGATATACATTTGAAGGCTAGGAATATAAGATTCACAGCAGAAGAGGAGTTGACAGGAACCTCTGGTAAACATATACTGTGGGAATCTGCAGTTATGAATTTAAAGGCCACTACTACAAATATCCTTGGTAAAAAGAACTTATCTATGGGTGGACAGTTTATCGAAGTAAGTGGTGGAGCATCTGTAGAAGAAGGTACTCAGAGTGATAAGAAACAGGGTGGATTCCTTGGTAGTCTGATCTCTACCTTTGATAAGTTTAAGGATTTCTTATAATGGCAAAGACCTGTTCGATATCGATGGTCGGTGACAAAGAAGTCATCGGAGCACTAGATACATCATTTCTTGCGCCAGGATCTAAAATATATCCAGGCACATTGGCAGTTAATGGACCTGTCTATTGTGGATTAATTCCTAATCAAGGGATACCACAGGCAACAGTGATGATAGGGCCTCCTATTGGTATCCCTGCTTCACCTCCATATTCTTTACAGGTTGATGGTATATCTCACTATAGAAGTGGTATAACTAACTTCTATACATTGAATAACTATTATGCTTTATGTACTAAGTATGCACCTACTATTAGAAATTCTACAAGTATAACTCATGGGGTTAATACAAAGAATGCCTTAAATGTTGCAAATGATAATGCCCAGTTTAATGCCAATCATACTATTGCTGGTAAATGTACTGTTGGTGGAGTACTAACAGTTGGTGGTGCAATATCTTGTGCATGGTTAAATGGTCAATTGGCAGTTGCAAGAGCATTGCCTGGAAAGTCATTTGATATTAAACATCCATCTAAGGATAACATGCGTTTGAGGTATGGATGTTTAGAGGGACCAGAGTTAGGTGTATATGTTAGGGGTAAGTTGGAAGATAAGAGTATGATTGAGTTGCCTTATTATTGGAAAGATTTGGTGAATCCTGATACAATAACGGTACAATTAACTTCTGAGAAAGTATATCAGGAATTGACTTACGAGGTATTGGATTGGGGAACTAAGGTTAAAGTAAAGAATGAAAGAGGTGGCGCAATTAATTGTAGTTATCTAATACATGCTATGAGGAAGGATCTAGAACCACTCATTACTGAGTATGAAGGTACTTCTGCAAAAGATTATCCAGGCCAAGACTTCTTAAAAATGAATGAAATCACAACACCAACTGAACGCCTCCATGATGATATGAGGAGAATTACTAAAAGGAGGAAGAAATAATGGCTGATCCACAAGCAATTGCAAAAAGATTAAGAGAGAATAGAGATCAACAAGCAACTGAGGCAAAGGTTCTGGGAGAACAGTTGGCTCTTAAGGATGTAATCATCGATGAATATGATGAGTTGATTAATAAGTTGGATGTTAAGATACCGCCACTTGTTACACCTATTAATCAAGCAATAACAGCAGTAGAGACTGCTTATCACAATAGGATTAGTCATGGATGTAGGTGTGATCTTGTATGGCAACTTCAGGAATCAAATAATAACTGGTATAATCAAGATGTTCAGATTTATAAAGTAGTAAAAGACCCTGCTACGTTTCAGTTCAGGGGGTATTATGGACCAAAGTATTGGAAGTATCCTAAGAATAGAGAGTATGGTTCCAATGTAGTAGAGATTATTGATAATGCAGATGCAATTGTAGGTGTTAGTCGTCTTGTATTATTTGATGAAGATGCAGGAGATATGGTTGGACTATCTACTACGACTGTTGCATCAACTATTAAAGTTGGAGATTTGATAACTGATTCATTAGATGATGCAGTAATATTCCAGTCTGGTTCGGCAACAGCAGTGGTTGGATTGGGAACGACCAGTTATGCTGCTAAAACTTATGCCGTGTCTGGATTCTGTACATCTGGTGATAACAAAGTTTATGGTGATAATAAAGTTGGATTCATTACAGACTTTACTATAGGTGACTCATTCTATGGTGCCCCTGGCAAAACTGGAGGTGGAGTTATACCTAACAATACTACAATAACTGGGTTTGGAACTGCTATAGGTATTGTGAGTTATACAACTTCTAATGGTATTCAGAGTGCCATGAGTGTTACTTTGGACTATGCAACTCTAAGTAATCCAGTTAGTGCAAGTGTTGCTTCAACTATTGGTACATCATTCTATGTTGGTGTTGTATCTACTTACTATAGTTTAGACTTAAGTGCTCAAGCAAGTGTTACTGGACTCAATAGTTCATTCTTAGTTGTAAGACCAGGCGATACTTCAGACATAGATTTTGAATCTTCTAAGAATCCAATAGATCCAGTAGAGATAGGTATTGCAAGGGGTGCTAATATAGGTAGAGGACATAAATTAGAACTTACTAATAATGGTGATCCTGATATTGTTGCTCAATGGAGTCAGATAAAGGAAGAACCAGAACCTGCCGTTGGTGCTGGTAGAATTGAATATTGGATAGGAACCACTAATTGGCCAGTGTATTTGCCGTTTGATGCTGATGGTGGTGCAGTCGATCCAATATATGCAGCAGAAGGACATCAAATTGTTATTGCTGTTGGTGGAACTGCTAACTCTACGATGACATATGAGAATGTTCCTCCAGGCGGTAGTATTCCAGGCGATTGTGGTTCATATGATGCTGCCATTACTGCTGCGGAAGAGGAGATGAATAATCTAATTGCTCAAAATACACCAATAATAAACCACTATATAAGTGGTGCAGACACTTTACGTCAGTTAAGAAATACTGATGAGACAGAGGCTTGGGGGTACTTACAAGCAATAGGATTCCTTAATGCCAAAGGTAAGAGACAGTTAGCACAAGCTGAGAAAATAGAAGATTATAACTGGACAGAATTTACTTGACAACTTGACTAAATTTGGGTAAAATCACATTATGAAAAAAGAAATATTCCCGATTACTATCTTTGAAACTAAGGTAGATATTGACAAGTTAGGTATTCCCCTTGATGGTGAGACTAATCCCACATGGGATTCTGGTGTTCCTACTAGTTTTAGTAGGCAATTAGATGTAAAACCTGAAACTTGGGAGTATCTTTCTAGTGTAATTAATAACGAGTTATATCATGGCGAACTCATGGGACATAATCCCAAATTTGGTCATATGTGGTATAATAAGTATGAAAAGCACCATTACCAAGACCCACATATACACCCAAATTGTCAGTGGAGTTTCATCATTTATGTTGATCTACATTCCAAGACATCATTTCTGAATCCGTCGATGATGAATATTCAGAATCAACTTGGTAATAATTTAGAAAAGTTCCCTTTGGATTATAAACCAAATTTGGAGCCAGGAAGTATGATAATATTTCCATCATTCATGATGCATTTGGTCAATGCTGGTAACGTGGGACATACCATCTCAGGAAACATTTACATGGAGTATTATTAACTATGGACATGGAGGAGTACAAGAAGAAGTGTGATGAGATAGAGGATACGGCTTATGCAAAAGAGGGTGATCCTCAGGCATTTGGCAATAACCTATTACTTCAGAATATTGATGCTTTTGGAGTTGCCATTGCAGACTTGACTCATAAGGTAAGAGCGTTGGAAAGAGATAAGGATGATCATGAATTAAGGATCATTGGACTAGAACATGAAATTGCCCTATTAACTAAGGAGATTGAAGATGGTAAAACGCACACACACGATTGAGAAGAAGAATCCTCAGCATAATCAAATTTGGGAATGGGAAGAGACACCAGAACTTGCTGAATTTATTGCCAAACAGACAGGTAAAGAGATCTTGAAGGATAAGCCTACAAAGAAAGATGAAACATGAGTTCTTTACTGTTCCTATTTTTACAGACAAAGTAGATCTTGATAAGATTAAGATTGTAGATAAGGATCAACAACCTACTTTTAGATCAGGTGTAATGACTAGTCTCAGATGTGAGAAGGAGGTTAGTCATGAAACTATGGAACACCTTACTGAGATTATTAAAAGAAATATTGATAGTCTTGGAGTTAAGTATGGCCATTTTGGCATAGAAGAAATTTGGAGGAACACATATACTAATCAGGATTTTCAAGATCCTCACATCCATTGTTATTCACAGTGGAGTTTTATAATATATGAGGACGTTGATATATCCAGAACAGTCTTCTTGAATCCATATAGGTTCAGGGTAGAAACCCAGATGGCCATGTATGATCAGTATTTCTGTATGGATCTTCGCCCAGAACTACATAATGGTGATATAATAATATTCCCATCATTCGTAGAACACTATGTTCTCAGTGGTGGTACGGGAAGTACCATTTCTGGTAACGTCTTCCTCTCTCCGCCATCATAGCACAGTGGTAGTGCAGGGCTTTTGTAAAGCCAAGGTCGGGGGTTCAAATCCCTCTGATGGCATCCTCTTTTGAGGATAGGTGATGTCACCTACATTCTGGACAGGGGTTCGACTCCCCTCACCTCCACCTTGCAAGGGGGTGCCAAGGTTTCGACAGGGTATAAGGAACATGACTGAAACCTGCTCGGAGAGCAAACCACAGATGCTAACAACATCGACACCGCTGCGAACAACATCGTAGCATTCTCTCGTCTTATGACAAGAGAATTTGCCCGCACTGACGAACTCGTCACTGCCTAAGGGGCAATCGGGGTTTATGTCGTCCTTGTTACCCAATCGACACATAGGGGTGGAATGCCCCTCCTATATAAAGGTAAACTTTCTACTCATGAGACTACAATTCTGGTATAGTAGGGACATGAAATTGTGGCGTTGGTCACTTTACACGAGACACTATGCACCTGTTGGTAAAGATTATCATCAGGAGTCAGGACAAGAGGCAGAGGTTAGAGATGCGATGAATCATGTCGCTTCTGTTGTTGAAAAATTAGTGAAGGAAAAGAATGAAACATGTTTGAGTTAAATCCTATGATGGATATCACGGCCGTCGTTGATGTTGGCCCTGATAACCGAAGTGCAATGGTTATTGATAACTTCTATGAGAATCCTGAAGAAGTAAGACAACTTGCTTTAAAGATACCTAGAGTTAACGACATTCCTCTTACAAATCATAGAGACGGCTTGAGAGGAGCATGGCAGACTCCTGAATTGAGGAGACATACTGAAAGGTTATGGGAAGAACTACTTACTGATGAAGACCATTGGGGAAGACCGACGGATAAGACTGTTTTAAAACAGAATATGGAATACATGTGGTTTCTGACAGATTATTTGGATGAAGATGTAATTGATAAGGATCCTTTAGCACTTGTGCCATTTCAAACATGGTATACCCACAACCCATCTCCATTTCAATTCATCATAGACGTATTCTTGAATCAACCTAGAGAATGTTTTGGTGGTATAAATGTATGGAACTTTGCTGGTAAGACAAGTGTAGTTGAAGATTTGAAGAATATGTATGCTGATAAGGATAGAGAATGGAAGAAGTTTGATATACGAAAAGATATATACGAGAGTAAGTTTACATGGACTAGGGAGATGACTTTTGGGATGAAGTTTAACAGAGCGGTCATACTTCCTGCTGATTTATTGCAAGCTCCAATCATGCAAACTTCCCATTATACGGATACTACAAGAATAGTACAGAAAATATTTTTATAGATAGTCATTCTGGCCTGTCTAAATAGACTTAGAAGAAATCCTATAGGTTGAAGGTCAATGCCTCTATCAAGATTAGAAAACTTTCTGAAGAATGCTGAGGGTAACATACTCTATGTTAATCCTAGCGATTTCGATGCTACTGACAGTATCGAGAACAGAGGTAATTCACAGACTCGTCCCTTTAAAACTATACAGAGGGCACTGATAGAGGCTGCAAGGTTCTCATATCAGACAGGACAGAATAATGATAAGATAGACAGAACAACTATACTTGCATATCCAGGCGTACACTATATTGATAACAGGCCAGGATTTACGGTAACAAACAATGGTGGTAATGCTGAGTTTAAACAGAGAAAGAACGCAGGATGGCAGAATACTTCATTAACACAGTTTACTACTGAAAGTAACTTTGATATTCTAGATCCTAATAATGAACTATACAAGTATAATAGTACCGAAGGTGGTGCCATTATGCCTCGTGGTACATCTATTATTGGTTTTGACCTTCGTAAGACTAAACTAAGACCATTATATGTACCTGATCCAGAAGATGATAACATGGAGTACGCTGGTGTACTTCGTGTAACTGGTACTTGTTACTTTACTGCCTTTACTATCTTTGATGCAGATATACAGAAGACTGCATACTATGATTATGATAGTAATGTTAAGACACCTACATTCTCACACCATAAGTTAGCGACATTCTCATTCGCTGATGGTATGAATAATGTGCTGATTGGTGGCACAGATAGTCAATTGACTGACCTTGATATGTATTACTTCAAGGTTGCAAAGGCCTATGGAGATTCATCTGGTCGTCCAGTTGGTGATTATCCTACCTTTACTGACTTTGAACCTAACGTAGACGAATTTAGAATTGTTGGAGATTTACAATCAGACCCAGTTGGTGTTACATCTATTAAGGCTGGTGATGGTAATACTCCTACTGCAACTATAACAGTTAATACAAGTAAGGCACATGGATTATTCAAAGATACTCCTGTTCTTATTGCTGGTATTACTACTGCTATTGCTTCGTATAATGGTAGTTTCCTTGTAGATGAAGTATTAAATGATAATCAATTTACATTCCAGACTTCTACTGTACCTGGCAATGCACTACCTACTGCACAAGAAATTCAGAACTCATCTGTTATAGTTGAGTCTGATACTGTAGGATCTGCATCTCCATACGTCTTTAACTGCTCACTCCGTTCTGTTTACGGTATGAATGGTTTAGATTGTGATGGTGACAAGGCAACTGGTTTCAAATCTATGGTTTGTGCCCAGTTCACTGGTATATCAATCCAGAAGGATGATAATGCTTTCGTATTATATAATCCTACTACTGCTATCTTTAACGATACTACTACTGTATCTGAATCAGATAAACCACTACACTCTAACTCAAGGGCAATCTACAAGCCATCATATGAGACATCTCATATGAGAGTTAGGAACAACGCTGTTGTTCAGTTGGTGTCTGTTTTCGCTATTGCATATGCTCGTCACTTCCATGCAGAGAGAGGTGGTGACGCATCTATTACTAACTCTAACAGTAACTTTGGACAGACTGGTCTTGAGGCATCAGGATTCAGACCAGAATCATTTGATAGAGACGACACAGGTTATATTACACATATTATTCCACCAAGAGAGATTACAAGAGAAGACTCTACAGTTTCTTGGTTGACCATTGATACTAGAAAGACTATTGGTGTTGGTGTTACTGATAGATTCTATCTATTTGGATATAATAGTGAAGAGATCGTACCTCCAGCAGAGATTGACTCATTTAGAATTGGTGCTAGAAAGGATGAACAACTTCATTTAAGTTTAGTTAATACTCTTTCTGGTCAGGCAGTTCAGGAGACATATACATCTCCAGTCTTGATGCAGGTTCCTAGTGGTATTGGAACTTCATCTCTTAAAGAGTATGAGGTTATTAGAAACTCTGGTGTTAATGCCATTATTTCTAACGTAATCCAGTTTAAGACGAATCACCAGTTAGTTAATGGTGAGAAAGTCAGAGTATTCAGTAATACTGGTGAGACCCCTAGTGGAATACAGAATGATAAGATATACTTTGCTATTGCTGGTGGTACACTTGCTGCAGATAGAATTCAGTTGGCATCTACCTTTAACGATGCTGCCTCACGTAGACCTATCACTGGTATCTCAAATGGTGGTGGTAAGTTAACTGTTAGATCTACTGTATCTGATAAGAATCCTGGCGATCCAGGCCATCCAATGCAGTTTGACGATGGTACTTATACTATTAATAATGTACCTAATACTGTTGGTGGTTGGTATCTATCAGGTCACCCAAGTACAACGTTTAACACTATATTCCCTGCCCTTAATACTATTGGTGTAGGTGTTATTGGTGAAGAGACTGGTACTACATTCATCAAACGTCGTGTAGACAACAGATCTCTACTTGATAGAGTTTACAGGGCAAGATATGTTATACCTAAAGAACATACAAATGCTCGTGCTCCTAAGCCTGGTTATATCTTACAGGAATCTAAGACTGTTGGTGTAAGTAGTGCATCATTCTTGAGTGCTGACCTAAGTAACCCAACTCAACTTAAGAATGTCAAGATCATTAAGACTGCATCTTATAGTGCTCAGACTCTTACATTTACTACAGAAGAGTCACACAGATTACAGAAGGATGATATTGTAACTATCAGAAATATTGATAGTGCCAATAATAGTACAGGTATATTCAACTTAGGATACAATGGTGTCCATCCAGTAACTAATGTTATATCAACTAAGAAGTTTGCTGTTGCTGGTATTACCACGGATCCAGGCGTATTCCTTAATCAGGTTAACCAGAGAACTACACAACAACAGGTAGAGGCACTACCTACTGTTCAGAGATCTAAGGCAAGTGACAGTTTCGCAGTTTATAGGGTTCAAGAGAACAAACCTCATGTTCCTGGCACTGCTGGACAAGATGGTGTCTATAATATAATTCTAACTTGTGCATCAATTCCACTGGATAAAGACCTTGGATTTGGTGTATCCATGAAGTCCTTCTCTCAGGACGTAAGGAATCTATATCCACAACAGGACAGAGATAACTATAATTCTGACCCAGAACCAACCATTACTCACTCTAGTGCTAAGGTTGTTGGTGAAGTTATCACAAGTGATAAGAAGAGATCTATTACTAAGGAATCTCTTGCTTACTTCATGCAGGGACAACAAGTAGGTTTCGCTGCTACGGGTGCTGTTATCACTGGTACGGGTAATACTACTGTTACTCTTTATACTGATGTAGAACATGGATTCAATCAGATTAAGAGTCTTACTGTTACTAATCCTGGCTCTGGATACAATAATGGATCTGGTATTGCAACAGTAATATATGCTGCAGACTTAGAGAATGCTGCATTACTTGGTAAGAACGCTGCTGCTAAGGTTAATGTATCTGCTGCTGGTACTATTACTGGAGTATCACTACTAGATGGTGGTTGCGGATATGGTATAGGAAATACTATGACAGTATCTTCCTTCCCTGCTGGTGCTCCTAGTGTATCAGGTGTTGTTGAAGTTACTGGTATCTTTAATAATATTGGTGATGGATTGAACCTATCTGGATTTGAAGATCCTAAGTTGAATGGAACATTTAAGATTGTAGATATTCCTACATCTAAGTCTGTTTCTGTTGAGATTGGAACTTCAAGAAATCTTCAACCATACTTCATAGACAGAGACGATAGAAGGCAACCAACTTATCATCTAACAAACGTTGGTGTTGGTGTTACTTATATTGATTTAAACCGTGAATTAGGTATTGCCACTATTAGAACAGATAACAACCATGCACTTACTGCTGGTAATGGTTTCGTTATCCAAGGAACTAAGAACTCACTATTTGATGATAGAAAACTCATTGTAGATGGCGTAGAGGATGATCTACCTTTAAGGAGTATCGTCTGTAACGTAGGTATCATCACTGCTGGTATTGCAACAGATTACCTTGTAGGAGATACTAGACTATTTGGTAGTGGTATATCTGCTAACGGCAAACCACTAACTGCTGGTGAGAACAATCTTGGTGGTAGAGGATCATACTTCTATACAGGTATATCAACTTCAATCAATGCCCCACTGACTTCAACTGATACTACTATCACGTTGTCATCTACTGAAGGATTTAAACGTGGTGACTACTGTATGATTAATGCTGAGATTGTTAGATTTACTAACGATAACATCAACAACATACTTCGTGGTCAGTTTGGTACATTGGCATCATCTGCCATTACTGGTACTACCATTAAGAAAGTAGATGTTCTTGCAATGGAATTGCGTAGACCTTCTATTCTTCGTGCATCTGGTCATACCTTTGAGTACCTTGGATATGGTTCAGGTAACTATTCAACCTCATTACCACAGAAACAAGATAGAGTTCTATCAGATACAGAATCACTTGTTGCTCAGAAGAAAGAACTAGACGGTGGTACTGTTGTTTACACTGGTATGAACGACTCTGGTGATTTCTTCACTGGATATAAGAAACTATCCTCTATTACTGGTGAGGAAGAGGTTCTTGAGGCACCTGTATTCACCTATGTTGGTGATGATGCAGAGGCAGAGACAATTAAGAGGGCATCTGGAGTATTCGATGAAGTATTAATCAGAGAATCACTAACAGTTGAGGGTGGAGACAACAACAATAGAACTACACAGTTCTACGGGCCAGTTAACTTCACTGAGAAGATAACAAATACATCTGAAGATGGTATTGAAACTGTAAACTTCTCACTTAGAGGTGATGCACCACAGGGTAAACTATTCACTGTTGGTATATCTACTCCTACTCAAGCGGCAAGATCAGGTGATATTTCATATATTGGTGTTCCTAATGCTGGTGGATTCTTAGGTCATATATTTGCAGAAGGTGAGTGGAGAAGGTTCGGTGTTATATCACAAGAGAGAGATAGAAACTTTATTAAAGTAGATCAGATTGGTATTGGTCAGTCTGGTGTTGGTATATTTAACTTTAGGGATTCACTTGAAGTTAATGGTGTTGCTAAGATCAAAGACCTATTTGTATCTGGTATCGTTACCTTCGCTGCTAACCAGTCATTTGCTGGTGTGTCTTATGACACATTGGTTATCAAGAAGAATGCCAATTTCTGGGGATACAATACCACTGGTGGTATATCTCCTGATGGTCTTCCTTGGGCAGATCATGGACACTATACTCAGACACATGAGGCAGGTACATCCAGACTATATGATGTAGAGACTGTTGGTACTTACGTTTCATTCAAACCTGCATCACAGATATTGATTGAAGGCCCCATGAAGTCTACCTTCTCTGGGGTAAGTACATTCACTGGAACACTTAAAGTAGGTAACTTAGAGAGTACTGGTGGTACATTCAACGGTACATATGTTAATGCAACTAATGGTTCATTTGGAACCCTTGAAGCAGTTAACTGGTTATATGCAAAGGCAGGTATCATTACTGATATGCATTGCACTGTTGGTGTTGTAACCAACGGATTGTATGCTGATATTGGTATTACAACTCTATCTCATGTAACGACAGAGTATGTAACAACCTCTAATATCTACACTGGTATCGCTACTAACCTAACGGTATCTAATACTGCAACGGTTGCTAATGCCAATATCACTAATGGTACTATAACCAATTTGGTTGTTCCTGCTAGTGGTGATGCTGATATAGAGATTGGTAACATCAAGACTCTTACATCTGAGGACATTACATTTACAGATGACCTTATAGGTCCCGATGCTTACTTCTCTAATGATGTAGATTCTGATGGTATGACTACCAGATATCTTGGTAGTAAGTATGGTGTAACTCCAGGCAACAATGCTCATCAGTTGACTATATGTGCCAACGCTGGTATCTACACTTGTATTGTTGGTTATGCTGCTACCTTAGAAAGAATCAATATGGTATCAGGTGGTGATGGTCTATGTGCTCCTAAAGTATATGCCAACACTGGTATTATTACCGCACTGAACGCTGGTGCAACTGGTAGTATGACCATTGATGCTGGTTCTGCTGGTCAGATTAAGTCATTCCAGTTTGAATCAACTGCAACAACTGTTCCACCTATCAAGACATCATCTACTGCCAAGTGTATCAACTTGAACGCTGATTTACTTGATGGTCTAACCATGAAGGACAATAACTGGACTTCTGGTGCTTCCATCATGGGTAGAGACAGTAATGGTGATGTTAAGGCACGTAACTTCAATGGTACTCTATTCCAAGGTGGTACGGGTGCTTTCCCAACAGGATTGTCTGCTGGTACATCAACTCTTGGTGCAACGTCAGTTACATCACTAACAGTTTCGGGTTCATTTAGTGCCACTGGTACATTACAGGGTAATGCCTTAACTGCAACCACATCAACTAACGTTAAGGGTACTGCTAATAGGGTTATCTACAACAGTTCTACTGATGTAACTACAACTTCATCTAACTTACAGTTTAACGGCACTACGATGACCGTTCAAAACCTTACAGTTAATGGTAGTTTAAGTGCTAACCTCAGTAGTGCTACTGCTGGTACAGCGAATAATGTTACAGGTGCAGGTGGTAGGGTTCTTTACAACAGTAGTACCAACAATACTTCTACATCTAGTAACTTGACATTTAATGGTACAAACCTCACTTGCGGTGGTAACATTACTGCTTACTCATCTATGGTTCTGAAGGATAATGTCACGACAATCACTGATGCTCTTTCTAAGGTATTAAATCTTCGTGGTGTTGAGTTTGACTATAAGGAGAGTGGACAACATAATATTGGTCTTGTTGCTGAAGAGGTTGAGAAGGTTCTTCCTGATCTTGTTCACGATAACGACAATGGTATTAAGTCTCTTGCTTACTCAAATATAGTTGCTGTTCTCGTTGAGGCAGTTAAGGATCTTAAGAAGGAGATTGACGTACTAAAGAGTGATAAAGTAGACAAAATCTATAAACCAAGTAAGTGACAGAATACGTACCTAAAGAGTTCAAAGAAGGTGACTGGACATGTCGTGCCGTTATGGGCATAGATGAGTGTAGAATATTATATGATACTATTAATCAATATCTCAACAATGAGATGATTGCTAAGAGTATTCCTGAAGAAAATAGGGGATATTTGGAACATGTCCATAGGATGTTATTCAGTATGATTGCTGATTACAACTACAATAAACCTTCTAAATAATTTTAATTAGATTCTTGTTATGCAACTGAATATCATTGATGATAAGACCCATAAGGTTAGTGATGATCTGCATTATGAGGTGACTCGATTAGAGAATCATCCTGTAATAACTGTAGACAATGTATTGGCAGATCCACATGCTTTCATAGAGAATGTGGTACAGAAAGTGCCAATGCAGTTTAATAATATGGAAGTTGAGGATGAAGTATTCCCAGGCTATCAGTCTAAACTCAGATTAAATTTTCCAGAACTTAATTATCTTCAAGGTCACTTCATTAAGGAGTTCACTGATTTTAATACCATTGATGCCAAAGAAATAAGAGTTGGTTATCAGATCAATGCAATGCACAGTGATGTTAAAGTTCCTAGGATATCAGTACAACCACACGTTGATCCAGCAATATTTGCGTCAGTATTATATTTAAATCCAGATCCTGCTATTGGTAGTCTGCCTCCAGGCGGAACTGCCTTTTTTAGTCATAAGGCAACAGGTTTAGTTAATATGGAGAATGTACATACTGCATTTAGAAGGACAGAACAGTATTGGAATTTGAAAGAATGGATATATGATTTTTCTGATAAGGCAAATGATAAGATTAATAATGATATTGAACTGATTGAAGATGTATGGGAAGAAGAGTTCTTTGTTCCAATGGTATTCAATAGGATGGTGATATATCCATCATACTTATGGCATACTGCCGTGTGTCGTGATGGTTGGTATAAAGATAATCCTAGAGTATCAATGTCTGGATTTGTCCATGCTGATACATTAAATGTTGATATAGATCACCCATGACTCTTATTAAAGGCAAAGTAAAAACAGTTTATGAAACTGATAACCCAAACGAGGTTGTAATACATTATGAGGATAGAGTTACTGCTGGTAATGGTAAGAAAGAACTATGGATAGAGGATAAGGGTGCAGTTTGTTGTGAGATATCTAGAATACTCTTTACTATACTAGAGAATTATGACATTAGAACTCATTATATTACTATGCCAAATCGCAACTCTATGTGTTGCACTAAACTTGATATTATTCCCATTGAAGTTGTTGTTAGAAATATTGCTGCAGGTTCTATTTGTAGACAGACTGATATTCCAGAAGGAGTTGAGTTTGAACAACCATTAGTTGAGTTTTATTTGAAGGATGATGAGAAGGATGATCCTTTACTTACTGATGATCGTGTAAGATTAATGGGATATGGTGATATAATGGGAGAACTGGACTTCTTAGCAACAGAAGTTAATCATGTGTTGAGGGGTGTATTTAATAGTATGGATCTCACATTGGTTGATTTCAAATTAGAATTTGGACATGATTCCAATGGTAATTTGGTACTAGGTGATGAGTTATCTCCAGATGGCATGAGATTATGGAGAGATGGTATTAGTTTTGATAAGGATTTGTTTAGAAAGGAGAATGGTAATATAATGAGTGCTTACAAATATATACTGGAAGAGTTAGGTGGATGACAGAATGGAACTACTTCACTATATCTTTCATCATAGGAATGTGGTATCTTCACAAGATCATACTAGACTCCTAGAACTTTGTAGGTCATTTGATTTTCCAGATAAGAGTAATCCAGAATCTAATCACAATTATCATATACATGGGAATAGATCACAGGTAATATTGGAACCCGAACATGGAGAGATATTTAAGTTAGTTCATAAGGCACACATGCGAGTGATGCCAAAGATATATAAGGACTTTGGGGATACATTACCAGAGAACCCTATCTACGATAAATACTCAGGATACTGGTTATGTAAATATCCTGAAGGTGGATACTTATCACAACATGCAGATCTTGATGCTGATGCTGGATCAGTTACTACAGGATTCAATATTAATGATGATTATGAAGGTGGAGAGGTTTGTTTTTGGGATGAACATAAGGTAGAACCCGAAGCAAATTCTATTCATGTGTTCCCAAGTAATCACTTATATCAACATGAAGTAAAACCTGTGACCAAAGGAGATAGATATTCTGTTATCACTTGGTTCAGTTACCAAAAAGGAAGACAATGGTTGATTTAGACAATCTAGTAACAATAGCGAACTCAGGTAAACATCCTATTTTGTTTAATAGTTCTGATGCGGATAATGTCAGATCAATTGTTGAGACTTATCCTGATGTATTTTCTGGTGATTTTGATAATGGAACTGCAATAGTTAAGAGTCCATCGTCAGATGCCAAGTATGGTTTTAGATTTAGAGTACCAACTGGTATCAGTCAGTATGAATTATTTGATGGAACTCTTCTTGATAGTAAGATATTCCCTTATTTGAAGGAGTTTAAATGTCTATTCTTTCAGAACGGTGTATTTAATTTTGAATTAGTTGACCTTGAACCCGTACCATTGTTTGCCCCAACTATAGATGCACTATGCAAACTTGCTACAGAGATAACAGGTAACACTGATACAAGTTCATTGAAGGGATTGTTAGAGTTATTAGAGAATATTACTTCAGAAGAACATGATTATGAAGTAACTACTCTTACCTTTAGTAAACTTGATAAAACTATTAGGATAGGATTAGATAAGGTATCTTCAATATCCGTATCTGAGGATATATTTAAGTATATTGGAACTAGATCAAACACAAAGGTATACGCCAACATTCAAGGATTGACGTATAGTATGGATAATCTCTTAGATGATTATCAAACTAATAGTATTCAGATGTATATTGAGTTTAACTCAACAGGATTGGTTAAGAATCTAGGGTATGGCATATATCCCAAGTGGAAGAAGGATGAACCAGAGCGTTCATCTGCTCAAGATAACTTTCCTGCTTATACTGAGTATCAACAGTCACATAGGAACTCAGTTGCTAATATAACAAATGAGTCAAAGACAAGAAATTGGATCCCATCAGAGTGGGCAGATGAGTTATCTGTTTGGGAAGATACACCTAAAGCAATTCATGCAGAAACTATTGTAACTGCTAGTGGTACTGCTGTTACAACGGAAATTGCTTACGGTATTCAGACTTTATACAATAGAAAGTTATATTAAGTGGTATTAATACTTCCAGCATGACTGGTAGAGTATTTACTTCCAGATCCTCCACCTGATCCACCGCCAGATCCTGCCTTACCCGCTTGTCCGCCTGGATATCCACCACAACCTCCACCTGCGCCGCCTCCATTGCTGCCAGTGCCTCCTGTTCCTCCACTATTACCGCTACCTTCAAATCCTCCACCTGATCCTCCTGTGCCTCCTTGACCGCCAGTACCAGCATTATGCCCACCTGCCGATCCAGCAGCACCACCTGCACCAGATCCTTGTCCAGCATGATGAGAGTCTACCCACCAATTATTACCGCCGTCCCAATAATATCCATTTCCTCGTCCACCTTGTCCACCTGCTCCACCTGTACCGCCAGTTCCTCCTGAACCATGATGACACCAGCGGTATTGACTATGACAGAACCAACCAGAACATTTCCATCCACCATTATTTCCACCGCCACCACCTTGTCCACCTTGACCGCCACCTCCGCCGCCACCGCCTCCAGCACGGACACGACTGTTAAAGTGACCTGATGGTATATTGATAGGACTTGCAACGTGCATTGCTAGACCTCCTTGTCCACCATTACCACTATTACCGCCACCTCGTGATCCAGCATGACCTCTAACTGCTGGTCCTGATGAACCACCACCACCTCCATTGGCATTATTAATGTTGACAGTTATATTTCCTCCGCCTGAGTTATTAAATCTAAGTGCTGGGTTACCAGTATCATTTGATCCGATGTTACCATTACAGTTAATTACCTTAGTAATACCTGAATCCCACTCAGTTTGAGTGAATAGTTCCCATCTTGCTTGAGCATGGTTCCAGTTACCATTGGCATTAGCAGTGATCTTACCACAACAACCTCTCAAGTTATTAAATGATATTGATCCACTTGTAGGAACATGACTATTTTGTGATATATTTGCGATACCAGACCCTCTATAGTATGAACCAAGAGCGTATCCTGCACCAAAATTACTATGGATCTGACTCATTGAGATAGAACCAGAACTAAAGACAGTTTCATAGTTCTTACTTAAACTACCGCCACCTACTGGTCCTGATGTAATATTATCCAGAGTGTCATTTGATACGTCAGAATATACAGAAGATGATGATAGATCATAAGACATATCATACATCTTATCCCCATCCAGTATGTCAGTAGCAACTATCTTACTTGGATCTGCGTTATAGTGTCCTGCAACACCACTCATATATTTTACACAGTCCTTTAGATCTTTATTACTCTGGAATTTAGTACCATTACGTCTTATAATGGGGTTCACATAGATTGCCCCTTCAGGATATTGAAAGGAGTAGGCATCGAAATACTTATTAAGTTCTAGATCACCTTCTATTCTTTCTTCTGATGGTACTATATGGATTCTCTTTGACCCTGTAGAGACTCTCAGAGGGTCGTAATCATGGTCATAGTACCATATAAAGCACATGAAGTCACCGACTGTTGCCAGTGTCTTGTAGACCTTTGGGTGCCACATCATTTGATTTGCGACAGTGGGATTCCCCTCAGTCCTTTGTAGTTCAGGGTTGGAGTCTATTTCATACTCTTTTCTTTCCTGATCTATGGATTGGTTAGTCGTCAAGTCCATACAATTTATACTATGTGCCACTTTTATTTATTGTGGTATAATATATAATATTTTATTAGTCAGTTCATGGCAGACCATAAGGAGAACCTACAAGCAAGGGCAGAAGAACTCCAGAAAGAGATTCAAGAGATGCAGAAACAGTTTGAGGTCAAGAAGGAGGAGTTCTTGAAGATCCAAGGTGCTCTTGAGATGTTGACCGTTCTTGAGTCTGAGAAGACAGAGAAGACCAGTTCGTAAATTGGATCGCTTGACATACCTCACCAAGTAGGTTATAGTATGTAAGTCTGATACAGAAATGGATTAGACACCTGTAGTGACCTTAGTACACTATGGGTTGTACACATTATCAAAGCGCTCGCTTGTATTATCATGAGTAAGAAAAATCCATTCTTTGTTGGTATCCCCAGCATTGAACAAGAACAAGATGCAGTATTAAAATCTGCCATCAACAGATTACCTCAACCAGAGGAATTAGACGGACTAAAACATAAAGAACGCAAAGTTCTCAGAACAGATCAACCGATAAAAACCGATAAAAAAGGCAACACTCTCAATCCTACTCGTGTATCGGGTACTGGATCTCGTGACCAGTCTCTTACTGGTAGTTTCGAGAAAGGAATAGATGTTAGAGAGTTACCACCAAAAGTATTAAAAATAAATGAAGGTCTACAGTTATTTGGTGGATTTGGTCGATCACTGATCTTTGAAGAATTAAATTACAAATTCTGGATCTATGATGTATATGAGGATGATGCAACTGCTCGTAATGAACTTCAATCTAATGCTTCTGACGCATTAGAAGATGCTTCCATTAGTGATAATGGTAGTTTTAAATCAAAACCAGCAGTGAAAGACGATTATGTTCGTATTCTTGTAAAACGTATTAGTTCTCAGAAATGGGATGATGAGAAGTGTATACAGTGGTTTGATACCATTGAACACTGCTTGAAAGCACCACAGATTAAAGAGTATATCGCTTCTGCTAAGTTAAGAAACAAAGCAGATGGTGTTATTGAGGACGTTAAAGTTGGTACTGCTAGTAAGATTGCTTCAGATTATGATCCTACATTAAATGTTCTTAACGTCACTGACACTGAGAACAATAACTGGCAGAGATTTCTAAGAACATTGCCTGGATTGATGAATGGATACATCAACAGCAAAGGTAAGACTCAGGAGTTTGCAGCATTTCATACTGCAACACCAAGTCACAATGCTATAGATGAGTCTATTGCTGCAGGTCAAGTTGTTATAGAGGATGTACTGGATCTTATTACGAGGTTTGAGAACGCTCGAAGGTTCTATGAAACAACACCTTGTCGTTTATCTAAAGTAGTCTATCAAAAAATTGGTGGAGAACATCAAGTAAAAACTTTAGTTGACATCAAAGACTACGACTGGGAGGGTGATAAGTGAAAAGAACTTGGAAAAAGTGGTGTACTAAATCGTACACCACTGCCACTGCTCTACACCAATTCTGGGATGTGGATGATGAGTGGAAGTTGATTTGCACCAGAGATTATTACAATGCTATTAAAGACTGTGGAAATCCGAATTCATCGGGTTATATCAGTGAACAGGCATACCTTAATAAGGTAAATGGTAGGGCGACTTGTGAAGATCATTGTTATTCTCCACAATTTATTGGCAGAATGATACATGATAATTGGGATAGATATAAAGATGACTATCCTGAGTATGAAAGAGTTTTCTATTATTCTTGTAGAACTATTGTAGTTACAAAAAAAGAGAATGATGCCTTATCTGAGTTCACTAAGAATGATGATGAAGGTTTTAGGATTTTAGTTCCAACTAATCTAAAGTATCATGAGTTAGGTATTAACTTATATAAAAGATATGGAGGAGTCAGACATTGGAAAGATGCAAGTCCTACTTATGAAGATACATTTCATGTTCCAGAGGAGTTGTTAGAATATGAGAAGAGGTTTCTAGTGTGAGCATAGAAGTTTACGATAACTTCCTACCAGATAAGGTATTCACGCCCATTCAGGACTATGTTCTGGGTGGGCAAATGCCATGGTATTATTCTCCTAGTTCAGTAAAGGATGGCGATGGTTGTCCACAGTTCTCTCATGCCTGTTATGTTGATACTACTCCTATAAGTGATCTATATGGTAGAATTATGCCAATATTTGCTACACTTAATCCTATAGCAGTATCTCGTGTTAAGTTTAATGCAACATCAAGAACATCAGAGATAAAAGAGAAACCATTACATGTTGATATTACTGGACCGAGTGATAGTCCTGATCCTCCATTTGAGAACATACCAACTTATAGTATTTGTGTGATATATTTCAATGACAACAATGGTTATACATATTTTGAGGATGGACAGAAGGTAGAGTCAAAAGCAAATAGAGCAGTGTTGTTTCCAGGCAATCTATTACATGCTGGTACATCATCTACTGATACTGACTTAAGAGTCGTTCTTAATATAGACTACTGTACTTGGTTTTAAGATGGATCTATTCCCTGTATTATTTGAAGAGTATGATTTAACAGGTGCGCCTGGACTTGATACATTCAAACAACATATGAAACTTAATGGCAAACATCATGAGCATTCATTAGCGGTAGGCGGAGTGTCATCTCATGGTGGTTGGGATCCATTGCGTGATGATAGTTGTGCTCCAATGTTACAAGCATTCCAAGAATGTGTTAATCATTACTCAAATAGTATAGGTAACTGGCCTTCTATTATAAGCGGAAGTTGGTACAATATACTGCCGCCAGGTGGATTTACTGAGAGACATAGGCATGAGTCGAGTGTAATTAGTGGTGCATTTTATGTGGAATTACCTGAAGGTGACTTTGGTAAGTTCTATATGGTATCACCATTACAACCATATATGATGTGTATTCATAATATAAAACAGACTCCTTATGGAGAGTATTTCCATGAGGCAGATATTAAACAAGATCATTTATACTTATTTCCATCGTGGTTGGAACATGGTAGCAGAAAGAATAATACTAAGGGTAATAGAATAACAGTTAGTTTTAATACATCACAGTGTCCTAAAGAAGTATTACCGCCAGATTTTGTGCAATCAGTGTGGGGCAGTGGGCATGAAGATGATAATGTAGTTGAAGCATGGGGCGATGAGAGTAGTTGATATATTACCAGAGAAACTTGGTGTAGTATTATATCCTGACCATGATAATGTTAAGTCGTTAATTATAGATGAGATTGGCAGTCATGGTAAGGAATACGAACATAAGAAAAGAGATTCTGTTGAGAAATCATTAGAACATTTCGATTATTACTCACCGTTATCTAATGATAAGTACAAGGATTTCAGAGAGTGGATACAATTACAGGCAGAGATATATGCCAGAGATATACTTAAGTATGATACTTCAGAGTTTATATTAACAGATAGTTGGATGAATGTATGTGATTCTGGTGGTTATCAAAGACCCCATTATCATATAAATGCTGTTGTGTGTGCCTTATATTATGTAAACTTCAATGAATTGTATCATTCACCAACATATTTCTATCGTCCTAATGATAGTGAACAGTATCCAGATTACCTACCATATATGTTGACAAATGACAAGAGAACCAAGTATAATGAAGTTAATGAAGTGGTAGGATTAGAAGGATCACTATTACTTTGGCGTGCTAATTGTGTTCATGGTTATAGAACTAATCACACTCCCAATAGAATTACTATATCCAGCAATCTGATGCCTAGATATATTAATTCTTTTAAAGTTGAACCACTAACTAATAGTGAGAGACACACTGCCATGACTACATTTAGAGGTAGATTATGGGACAATCCTAATTTTGAATAACATGGAAGTTTTAAGTATTCTGCCTACTCCAGTTGCAATTATACCTTGTCCGTTTCACGATAAGTTGAAGGCAACTGTGATGGATCATATACAAGGAGAAGATGTTAATGATTTAGCATATAATGTTAATAGTGGTAATTTAAAACATATAGGACATTATTCTGTCTTAATGGATGATGTCAAATATGGCAGATTTAGGACTTGGTGTGAAGAACAGGCATTAATATTTGCTCGAGATGTTAAAGGTGATTACATACAAGAACACATACAAGTAACAGATAGTTGGTTTAATATTTCTGGTCAAGGTGGACATCAACATCCACATTGTCATGGTAATTCTTATCTATCAGGTGTATATTATGTGAACTTTAATGATGAAGAACATGTGCCTACACATTTCACTAACTCAGAAAGTTTGTTTCAACAAATGAAACCATCTTTGATCAATTTGCCTATTAAATATACAGATTACAATCAAGATAACAAAGTGATGGCAAAAGAAGGTGAGTTAATGTTATTCCCATCACAAGTATTACATGGATATGATCTCAATCAAGGAGAGAATAGAGTAACAATGTCTATGAATTATATGCCCACAGTATTAACTAATGGTGATTATGGTTGGCGGGTTGTTAATTTAACAAGACAAGAAAGAGAGAAGGCATTTAATGCCAGAACAGAATTGTCAGATCATTGGGGCATGAATCAGGAATTAAATCCGCCTCATGGTATGAAGGAGTTGCCAAACGAGGAATAAGTGGTATAATGCTATCAGGGAAACAAACTTCTACGGGAGTTTTGTTTCTCGCACCCTATATTATACCTATCATGGCACTTTGGTCTGCTTACGTTAAAATAAACAACAGACTTCAATATGTTGAGCACTTTGAAAGTGTGAGTAATTTTGGATCTGATGCTAAAGTTGAAGCACAAGGTAGATTTGGTACTCAAGAAGTTCAACTATTTCCTAAGTCAAAGTAATGACATTATCCAAAGAAACTGTTGCTAAACTTGCTGATGCTATGACTCTTGAAGTTATAGAATATATCAGCAAATCACCTAAAACAACTACATTTTTATATGAAATGGTAGGTGAAGCATTGTGTGAAACACTTGGTAACAAACAAGCGGATGGATCTTGCTCATTTGATGGTAGCAAACTCGTTCCAGCAGTTGTTGATAGAGTAAGAGTTAATATAATTCCTAATAATATGCCATCTGATCCTGCTGATCTGTGACAGTTGAGAAACCTACACACTATCGGTTGAAATCGGTTGATAATGGACTATTATATAAATGTTGAGGGATATGTGGTTCCTATGCCCATTAAGTTGGGGTTCAGGTGTAAGCGATTCCCATAGGTTAAATTTGGACTCTTGGGTGAAACCCATTTCAGTTAGTCCCACTCTCTCAACACTTATTCAATTAACTTGATACAATGAGTTCCATTAAAGTGCCAACCGATTACAAACAACCAACTGATACGCAGTTGAAAGTATTAGTGCTTAGATGGACAACTGAATTATGCAGATGTCTTGAAGCGCAGTATAAAGACTATTCTTTACGCTCTGCAATTAGAAACAATTCAGGTGAAACTCCTTCCCCATATCTACAAGAGAGAGTAAGGAAGATCGAAAATGATGAGGATCTAATGAAGTTCCGAATCCAAAAAGGTAGGAAATATTATAAGATCATCCAACAAGACTGCCGTGATGGCGAGTACAGGGATGGTTCAGTTCATGCCTTTGTTGATAAGAATACAGGTGAAGTTTATAAACCTGCTTCTTGGAGATCTCCTGCTAAGATTGTTAGATATGATATGAGGATATTAGCACAACGTGAAGTAATGTATGCTAACT
>VTLG01014594.1_pt1 | contig 38001 bp, 55 predicted proteins | sample 4694571 | NCBI WGS metagenome assembly VTLG01 (sample SAMN12604809, study PRJNA352737) | marine metagenome | biome: ENVO:00000447; feature: ENVO:00000209|ENVO:00000569|ENVO:01000036; material: ENVO:00002151; isolation source: viral sequences binned using virsorter ...
GCTTCCGTTATACTTTCTCATTATATGTTAACAAGCTATGGATATCTTGTTAGTATCCTGTGGATAAGTGCCGGGAATCTGTGGATAACCTGTGGATAACTTTTCAGAGCAGGCCTTGCCGTATCGCGCATAATTTGAAGGGGAGGGGGAGTCTGGATCGTGGATTCATATATATATGGAACCACTATAATACTTGAGAAGAGGACACAGAAAACTAATTAAATTATGCAAAGAACTAATTCAGAGCTAGAATAGAGCATATAAGAGTATATATAAGATTAGATACTATATATATCTAAGATATATTCTACTCTCTATAGAGTAGAATATAGATAGCTTATATTAGATTATATATACCTGTCTCAGCTAGAACTTCGACAGGTGAATAGCTCACCTACAGTGAGCTTGAACACACTTCAATACTATGTTCCCATTACTAACTCTAAACTCTTCCCATTACTAACTCCTAGAATAAAAGGTTGACAAACCTTTATTGTTAGTGTATACTATAGTAATGATGCGTATACATTTCTATAATTCTTTTAAGGAGAAAACTTTATGGAGTATTTTTCGGGTTCTTTGCTAAATCCAAAAGTACCTAACGGAAAGGATAATAGAAATAAATCTGCATTTGACCAATACTTTCCTAACATGTCTCAACCATCTTCTCCTATGGTTCCCATGTTACAGCCTCGCAACGAGGCACTTCAACTTCCCCCTATTTTAAATCCTTCAGCAGCGTACAGAGCTTTTGCTGAACCTTATACAAAAAATCCATATAGGTCTTTGCTTGACCAAAGCAAGAAGTTGTCACCAGTGTATAGAGATATAGCAAATATGAGGTAATACTATGGAACCGTTAAGTGTAATGGCTGCGTTAGGCGTAGCTAGCAAAGCATTTAGTGGTATTTCCAGAATGGTTCAGAAAGGACAGGAGATAGAATCTACCTTTGGGCAGATAGGAAAATGGTTCGAAGCGTTAGCAGATGTTAATGCAGCAACAGAGAGGAGTAAGAACCCTCCATTATTTAAAAGGATAGCAGGAAGTAAGTCAATCGAAAAAGAAGCTCTTGATTGCATTATTGTGAAACAAAAGCTCTACGAACAGAGAAAGCAACTCCGGGAATTAATTCTATATTCCTACGGAAAGGATGCTTGGGATGATTTACAGGCTACAGAGAAGAGAATACGGGCAGAGAGAAAATACCAGATACACCGAAGACTAGAATTTAAACAGAAAGTAATTGATTTCTCCTTTATTGTCTTCGGCAGTTTAACCGTACTTTCAATTATAACCGGTGCAATCTGGTTAATATCTTCGGGAAGTTAACCAGAATAGCATGGATGATAAAGAAAAAATTACAACGCTAGAAGAAGAGAACGAGGTATTAAAAAAGAGGATATCAAAACTTTCAAGCAACGGCATTAGAAATATGGATGCAAGGCTTGAAGATTTAGAGAAGAATATAGAGTACATTATTGCAAAACTTGAGAGGATTGAGAAATGATGCTGGTATTTATGCTCTCGGTCTACCTTAACGGGGACGTACAACCTAACCCGAGTTACTGGAAAGATATAAACAGATGCCAGTATTTCGCCCAGAAAGTAAGAAGGCAGAACTACTGGTGGAGCTATAAGTATCCGCAACCGGAAATAGGGGCAACGTGTGTTCCTACATTTGTCGATGCTAGAAGAGTGAGGGTTTGGAAATGAGAGTAGAAACAAACTTTTCATATACTTACGATACCAAGAAAAGGATACAACCTGCAGTGTCAATAAACTGGACATTATACCCTAATTTCAAAGAAGACGAGTTTAAGTGTTCTGCTACGAACGAATGTAAGATGGAACCTAAATTTCTGGAATCAATGCAGATTCTCAGGAGACACTTCGGAAGACCCTTAAAAATATCCAGTGGTTATAGGGATGCCAAGTTCCACCCGATAGAAAGTAAGAAGCCTCAACCGGGGGTACATAGTTGGGGACTAGCAGCAGATGTATTGCTTTCCCACGGGTTAGCCTACGATTTACTGAATATGGCACTATCCCTTAAACTTTTTACAGGAATAGGTATTAAACAAAACGGGCCTGTAGGTGGGAGATTTATACACCTCGATATAGCTACAGCCGATAACTACGGTAACTATATTAAAAAAGATATAGTTCGTCCTACAGTCTGGAGTTATTAATATGTCAAAAGATATATTGAACTTAACTATGGAAACTCAATTTCAAAAAGAAATGGTAGAAGACCAGAAGTTTGAAATCAAACAACAAATGGAACAAATTAATAAACAAACAGAACAACTGTTAAATAACGATTATTTTTTATTTTTTGGTGAGACAAACAAATGATACAGATGTTAATAGGCCCGATAGCCAAGATTGCCTCTACTTGGATGGAAGGCAAGGTAAAGAAAGCGGAAGCAAAGACTCGTATGAAGGTAGCGGAAGCGGAAGCGAAAGCTGTTATTATGGAAAAGAAAGTAACGGGGGAAATAGATTGGGATATTGAAATGGCTAAATCCAGTGATAGCTCGTGGAAAGACGAGTGGCTTACTGTGATTTTCACTATCCCGTTAATCATGTTGATGTTCGGGGAACACGACAGGGTACACGAATTCTTTATTGTTCTGGAACAGGCTCCCCAATGGTATCAGTATCTTTTAGGAACGATAGTAGCTGCATCTTTTGGGTTTAGAGGAGCTTCCAAGTTTCTTGGTAAGAAATAATAATGCCGGGTAAAAGAGGAAATCCTGCTCTCCGTAAAGGAGGCCCGTCACTTAACCCTGAAGGAAGGGCAAAAGGAAGTAAGAACAAATTAACTCTTATGCAGAACGGGTTAATAGACCAGTTCGCAGGAGAGATGAATAAGGAGTTTAAAGACATACTCCGTAGAGTAATTCAAGAAGCTAAAGATGGAGACATGACTGCAGCTAGGCTTCTACTGGATAGGGCTATTCCAGCCCGTAAAGCCGTAGAACATTACGGTGCTCAAGATGGGAATAACATTGTAATTAACATTAAAGGGCTTGAAGATATAAACCTAAACAGTGAAGAGTCAATAGACGCAGAATATGAGGAGATAGACGATGGCGAAGATAAATTATGACCAGTGTAGCGATGGAGCTAACTCAGGTAAATCCGGTGGCGTAAACAACCAAGGTGGTACAGTTTCCGCACAAGAACACTATGGAGCTAGTATAGCACCTGCTTCTAATATCCCACCGAAGGGTACTTCTAACGGAGGCAAATAGCTATGGCTGAACGTAGATATAGTGGTACGGCAGGTAAACGAAAACTTTACGCAGATGAGAAAAGAAGACGTATTTTACGAGGAGCAAAGAAAAGACCTTTTATAACTAAACAAGATTTAGCTGGCCCTGTAAAGCGTAAAGCTAGCCCTTCTAAAAAAACCAGTGTTAAAAAAACAGTAAGTAAACGAGCACCTGAAAAAGCGAGGGTTAAAAAAACTAGGGCTACCACAACTACTCCTAAAACTAAATCAGCTAGTCAAACCTTTAGAAAACAAATGAAAGAGGCTTCTAGAACAAAAGCAGACAAAACTCCTTCTTATGATTTTTCTAACGTAACTGTACCAAGTTCTAAGGAGTTAGCAAACCAGCGTAAAAAACAAAGATTACGAAGAATGGCTGGAAGCATTTCTCCTGCTTTAGTGGCAGCAGGTGGGCCGGGAGCACTATTAACTAGACAAGGAGTTAAGTCTTTAGGTGGTGGCAAAGCTACAGTAAAAACAGGTAAAAGGATAGTTGATAGACTTAAACAAGAACGCAAGAAAAGAAAAGGCGGTTATGGGTATGAACAATCTTATGGAGAGATAGTTAAGAAAGGTGTTAAAGGGCAAAGAAGCAGTGTTAAAAGAAAAGAAACTTTAGCAGAAAAGGAAGCTAAGAGACAAGCAAACCTTAAAAAAAGAAGAGATGCTTATAAAAAACGGAAAAAATCTAGAGGATAATGGCTACGGAACTTAACTTTGCATTACATCCCGCCCAACAGGAGATATTTCAATCTCCTAAAAGGTTTAAAGTTGTAGGTGCAGGGAGAAGATTCGGTAAATCCTACCTTGCTAGAGTAAAATTAATCGTTGAAGCACTTAAAGCTAAGAATGAATATGGTTATAACCTGACGGATAAAGCATGTTATTACATCGCTCCGACATTTAACCAAGCAAAAGACATAATGTGGCAGTCATTAAAACAAATGGCTGCTCCTATCACTAAAAAGATACGGGAAAATGAGTGTATACTTACCTTATCTAACGATAGACAGATACATCTTAAAGGTTCAGACCGTCCAGAATCGCTTCGTGGGGTAGGATTATCCTATGTTGTGATGGATGAGTACGCTTTTATGAAGGAAGAGGTCTGGACAGCTATAATTCGCCCAACATTAGCAGACGTTAGGGGTGGAGCCTTGTTTATAGGCACACCAAACGGTAAAAACCACTTCTATGATTTGTTTTTAACGGCAGAAAGTGCGGAAGAAGAAGGAGATTGGGACGCTTGGACGTTTAAATCACTTGACAATCCTTTCTTAGACCCCAAAGAAGTCTTGTTAGCTACCAAAGATATGCCTATTGAGTATGTTAAACAAGAGTTTGAAGCAAACTTTTCCTCTTTTGCAGGCACAGTTTTCACTGAGGATATGTTTACTATAGAAGATAAAACTACCTATGGGTCTGATATTTATATGACAGTAGACCCGGCAGGATATGAAGATGTTAAAGGAATAGCGCAAGGTAAAACAAAAAGGCTAGATGAAACAGCTATCTCAGTTGTAGAAGTTACAGACGAAGGGTGGCATGTTTTTGATGTTATAACAGGAAGGTGGAATGTAAGGGAGACGGCTGTGCGTATCCTGCGTACGGCACAAAAGTATAAACCCAGAGTAGTAGGTGTAGAAAAAGGTGCATTAAAAAATGCACTTATGCCTTACTTAAACGATAACATGCGAAGACTAAATGTGTTTCCTTATATTACAGAGCTTACTCACGGAAACCAAAAAAAATATGACCGCATAGTTTGGGCATTACAAGGACGTATGGAGCAAGGCCGTCTCACCTTCCAAGATGGAGACTACCTAGATAAATTATTTGACCAGATGTTAGATTTTCCTAACCCTTTGGCACATGATGATATGATAGATAGCCTTGCATACATAGACCAGATAGCACAAGCAAATTATCACATGGATGAATCTATAGGTGAAACTGATTGGGAACCTTTAGATACCATTATTGGAATGTAATATAGGAATTATTTATGGCAAAAGTAAGTATAGTAGAACCTGTTTCTGATTATGTACCTTCAGATTCAGAGGGTGTTATATATGATTCTGACCTTACAGGGTGGATAATAGACAAGTGTGAATCTTGGGAAGATGCTCGAAACTCACAACACCAAGAGCGTTGGAAAGAATATTATAGGTTATGGAGAGGGCAACATGCAGGCCCAGAAGACAAAATACGCCAGTATGAACGGTCTAAACTTATAGCACCTGCTTTACAACAAGCTATAGAGTCAGGTGTTTCTGAAATGGAAGAAACTATTTTTCATAGAAAACGATGGTTTGATTTAGAAGACGATGTTCGAGAGATAATTTTTAAACAAATCATAGAAGAAAATGCACAGCAAATTTCTCCTGAACAATTAGAACAAATAGCAGGTAATGTAGATACTAGATTAGTGCAAGTTACTGACCAATTATTAGAAGACTTTGAAACTAGAAATGTTAACCAAGCTATTTCAGAAATACTTTTAAATGCTGCATTATATGGCACAGGTATAGGTAAAATAACTGTAGAACAACAGCCTAGAAGAATACCTATTACGGGTTCTATGGGAACTACATCAGATGTGGTAGTACAAAAAGACTTACACGTTAACTTAGTACCTGTAGACCCTAACGAATTTGTAATAGATATTGCAGCTAAAGAATTAAAAAAAGCTCTAGGTATGGCACATATCTATACAGTACCTAGACATGAGATACTACAAAAACAAGCCAAAGGTATCTACAATAATGTACCCGTAGGTTTATATACACAAAATGAAAACGAACATCCTACTTTGGATATTAGAGAACAAAACTACGAAGAAGCAGAGCATATAGAAATATTAGAGTATCATGGTTTAGTTCCTAAATCTTCTTTTGAAGAGGCTGAAAGTGTACCAGACCCTTTAGCTGAGTTTGCAGAAAAACAAGACGAGATTGAGTACGATGATTCTGCAGATATGATAGAAGCTATTGTTTGGATTGCTAATCGTGGAACTTTATTAAAAGCAGTTCGTAATCCTTTTATACATCAAGATAGGTCTTTTGTTGCATTTCAATGGGATACAGTACCTAATAGATTCTGGGGTAGGGGTGTAGCAGAGAAAGGTTACAACCCACAGAAAGCCTTAGACGCAGAACTTAGAGCGAGAATAGATTCATTAGCCCTTGCTACCTATCCCGTTATGCTAGTTAATGGTATGATGGCCCCAAGAGGAAGCGACTTTAATATTAGACCGGGAAGAAACATAGTAGTATCTGGCCCTGTTAACGAAGCTGTTGCTCCGTTTAAGTTTCCCGGCCCAGACCCACAAAGCTATCGACAGACTGCAGAGTTTGAGCGTATGGTCACGATGGCTACAGGTTCTATGGATACTGCTGCTCCATTAGGGGTTAATCCTAGAAACGAGACAGCAGGTGGTATGTCCATGATGATGGGCGCATTACTTAAGCGTACTAAAAGAACTTTAAGAAACCTAGAGAACGAATTTCTAGACCCTCTTATACATAAGATTGCTCATAGATATATGCAATTTGATAAAGACCGTTATCCCGTAGCAGACTATAAATTTAAGGTTCACGGTGCGCTAGGAGCACAGGCCAGAGAGTTCGAAGTAGCACAACTTACCCAGTTACTACAGACAACTCCTCCCGGTTCCCCTGCTTACTGGATAATTTTAAAAGGAGTATTAAAGAATTATAATGTCGAAGATAAAGAACAGCTTATGGAAATTATGGATAGTTTTCTGCAACAAGCTCTTAATCCTACGCCTCCGCAGCCAGATTTTGACCAACAAGTTAAAATACAAGAACAGCAGCGTAAACAACAGGAGTTTCAGTTTAATGTTCAAAAACAGTCTACAGATAGTGCTCGAAAAACTATGGAAATGGAAGCTGAAGCTGAAAGAGATAGGGGCGAAGCTATATGGAATCAGTCAGAAGCTATGCTTAATCTTGAAAAAGCTAAGACTGAAAGACTTAAAGCAGAAAGTGATTCGGCTCTTAAACAAGCTCAAACAGCTAATACCTTATTAGGAGACTCTGGTACTCCATTAGAGTACATGGCACTAGTAGATGCGTTAAAACAATCTTTTGCTAGTGTAACTGATACGGCTGCAAATAGAATAAGCTCTACTTTAGGAGATAGCCTTAAACATTTAAGTGGCAGACAACAGATGTTTAATACGGGTTCTACCAATATAGACCCGATAAATGCAAAGCTAGATACTATCCTTAAACAGCAACAACAGACACCGGATTTAAATATATCCAGAGATGCCCAAGGAAAGGTATCTGCGATAGGTGGTAGAAACGTCTCCAGAGACCCCAACGGGCAGCTTAGAGGCGTTGAATAGTGGCGAGTAGTTATACTACTAACCTTAACCTAGAAAAGCCCGAGAAGGGCGACCAAGAGGGTGAGTGGGGAGATACTCTTAATAGTAACTTTGATACGATAGATACGAAGTTAGCTATTAAGGATGAAGATAATATGGCTAGTGATAGTGCTAGTCATCTCTCTACGCAACAAAGTATCAAGGCATATGTAGATTCTCAGGTTAATACGGAAGAAACAATAGAAGATTTTGTAGGGGGTATGGTTACAGGGAATACCGAAACAGGTATTGCAGTAACTTACGAGGATAGTGATGGAACCTTGGACTTTGTAGTAGCAGATACTACAGTTGCAGGGGATTCCGGTAGTACAGGAATGACCCCCGGAGATACCTTAACGATAGCAGGGGGGACTAATGTAACAACTGCTATGAGTGGGGATACGCTTACTGTTACTTCTACAGATACGAATACACAGCTTACACAGGAGCAGGTAGAGGATTATGTAGGCGGTATGCTAGACGGAACAGAAACTTTTATAGCAGTCTCGTATGATGATGGAGATGGCAATATAGATTTTGTGGTTCCTGTTAAAGACGAAGACAACATGGCATCTGATAGTGCTACTTATTTATCCACACAACAATCTATTAAAGCGTATGTCGATAATAAAGTAGTACAAACTATCCTTACTTTATATAAGTATACTGCTACTGCAGGACAAACTACATTTACGGGTTCGGATGATGGTTCAACTACTTTAGCTTATACAGCAGGAAGTCTGTTTGTAACATTGAATGGCCTGACGTTGGAGAACGGTACGGATTATACCGCTACGAATGGTACGAGTGTAGTATTAACGGATGCGGCTACAGTAAGTGATGAATTAAATATTTATGCTTTTGGTGTTTTTAGTGCAGCTAATGTTACTGGGGCAGGTGGTGATTTCAGTATTGCCGATGATTTAAGTTTTACCAGTGATGCCGCTATTATTAACATGGGTGCAGACAGTGATGTAACGATGACTCATGTGCATAACAAAGGTGTGCAGTTTAATACTCAACCAATTATCCCAACACCGACTTTTAGAGCGTGTAAAGTAAGTAGTAGTCAAACTTTTTCAGATGCTACTTATACTAAAATAACTTTTGACGCTACAACTTGGGATATAGGTGGCTATTATGCTTCTGATACATATACACCTTTAGTACAAGGCTATTATGGGGTAAACGTATCTCTTTCTCTGACTGCTGCGGTAGATACTCACGGAGGATTAGTCGCTATATACCACAATGGAGGTATGACTAGGTTCAATAGACTTTATCAAGCAGGTATAACCAACGATGATTTTTATATTACTACTTTTAAATTTAACGGAATGATATATATGGACGGTGTAGATGACACGCTTGAGGTGTATTACTACAATTATTCAGAAGATGGTGGGGATTGTGTAATTGGAGCAGATTCTCGAGCAACTTATTTTGAAGCATTTTTAGTATCGAGGTCAGGGTAATGTCTTTAGCGGCAAAGATTAAAAAAATATATCCCTCTTTAACAAGGGAAGATTTTGACGTTACCCATACAGGTACGATTATGGTTCAAAACGATAGTGATGGTAAAGGCGATTACATCAAACAATGGAACCATCCATCTTTAACTAAACCAACTGATGAGCAATTAGCCGATGCCTAGTAGAGCAAGAAAAGCAGCAGGACAAGCCTCGTTTCAACAAAGCGAAGGAAAAAATTATATTTACAATGGCGATACTAGCCTATGCCAGAGAGCTACAAATGTTACAGGAATTGGAAATGGTGACAGTGGATACCATGTGCAAGATAGGTATAAAGTTGGAGAAGGTGGCGCACCTAACGCTGAAGTTACGATGACAAGGTCTACCACAGTACCAGATGGGTTTCAATACTCTATGCTATTCGATTGTACAACGGCTTCTGGAACTGTTTCTGCCGCAGATGCAATTTATTTTTCACAACTTTTTGAAGGGCAAGATTTATATGCTTGGAATAAAGGCGATGCTCAAGCTCGTCCTGTAACCTTGTCTTTTTGGGTAAACGCAACAAAAACAGGAACTTATGTTTGTTCCATGTATGACGCTGATAACGGTAGGCAAAACTCACAATCATATACAGTTAGTTCGAGCAACACATGGGAACATAAAAGCGTAACTTTCCCCGGAGATACGACAGGGGTTTTTGATAGAGACAACAATGTGAGTCTATATATACATTGGGCATTGGTCGCGGGTACAGATTGGACTTCAGGTACATTACAAGAAGCGTGGGCATCTTCTACAACCGCAAATATTTTTGTAGGCCAAGTAGACGCACTAGACAATACAAGCAATAACTACCACATCACTGGGATACAGCTTGAGTTGGGGTCTGTTGCTACAGATTTTCAAAATGAAACCTATGGTAAAAATTTTTTACGGTGCGCTAGATATTATGAAAAACGATTAGTGGGTATTATTTATGGCTCTAATAATGCTGGAGGGGCAGGTTATTATGATTACGCACAATGGCAGTTTAAAGTGCGGAAACGGGCAACGCCTACTGCTACAGGACACACAGGAACACAGCAACAAAATAACGTAGATGGTGCAAGTTGTTATAACAATGCGTCATACCCCTCATGGTCGGCAAGTTCTACAGCAGATGCGGAGTTATAAATGAACGAAACTAAAATAAGAACGGGGACATTCAAATACGTTAATGTGCTTGGAACAAGTGACAAAGATAGCATTACGATGACTGTTGCGGGTGTTGAATATGCAGTTCCGCTTGATGAAATGAATACCGACTATGCGACCATCAAACGATTATCTGATGCCGGAACAATAACAATAGCGGATGCAGACTAATGAATACTATGGAGCTAAAAATATACGAGTTAACTAGCCGTATAGATGCTCACGAAGCTAAATGTGAAGAAAGGGATAAAACAATATTTAATAGATTAGGGACTATAGAAAAACGATTAGATGACTTAAATTCTTTATTAACCAAACTTGCCATTATCTTGGTAACAAGTATGGGAGGAATACTAATAACAATGTTGATGAGAGCATAAAATGACAGCAGGTTACGGTAGAGGTACTTACAGTTCTGGAGCTTGGAGTGAACCTATTGGTGCTAAAGGCGGAGGTGATATACCGAAACAGGATTTTAAGTATTTAAAACGTCTCAGACTACAACAACAAAGACAAAGAGACGATGAAGAAGTAGCAGCTTTAATGATACTACAGATAATGAGAGGTAAAGGTTATGGATAAAGAAGTACAACAGAACTATGACAAGATGTTTGATACCTTATCAAGCGAAGGTTGGCAGGTTATAAGGGAGCGACTACTGGAAATGTTCGCTCAACAGAATAACCTGTTAAATATACAGGATGAAAAGACATTCTGGCAACAACGTGGAGCAATAGGTATGTTGCATCTTATGATAGAATTTGAAACTGTACTTAGAAATGAAGTACAACAGGCCGAAGAAAATGCTGAATGATTATCAGTGTTCTCGGTGTAACAAGATTTTTGAGAAGTGGAGTAAGCGGAAAAGGATATCAAGTCCTTGCTGCGAAAACTCCATAGCTCAGAAGATTATTTCGGGCGGAAACTTTTCATTACCCGGAATAGATACAGGCTTCCCTACCGCAGCAGATAAATGGGCGCGGAGACATAGGAAAGCCAACCACCACAATCTACGAAGATTGGGTATACCACATTAACCGTCCCCCTTAAAGGGTTAAGACAAGGAGAACTCGTATGACTGATAGAATAGTCGATTCTGATTTGAATGATTCAACTGTTGAAGACCAAGTAAAATTGACAGAACAGTTAGAAGTAGAACGGACAACTAACGAAGACCAACCTAAAGAAGAACAAACTGCAGACGCAAAAGAAAAAGCAGTTCCTTCTAAATTCCAAAATAAATCTGTAGATGAAATACTAGAATCTTACCAGAATCTAGAACACCAATACGGTAAACAAGGAAATGAATTAGGAGAGCTTCGTAAATTAGCCGATAATCTTATTCAAAAGAATTTACAAGAGTCTCAAACAAAAACTACGACAGAACAACCTAGTTATAATGATGAAGATTTTTTAAATAACCCTGTTGATTCTGTGCGTAAAATAGTTGAGGAAGCATTGCAACCTATTAAGGGGGCAATAACCCAAACTGCAGCAGATACTACTATGAGTAGGCTGCAAACAAAACATCCAGATATCGAGAAAATTGTACAAGACCTTGATTTTCAGAAGTGGGTTTTAGAGAGTCTTCCAAGACAAGAGATGTGGCAAAGAGCTAGTGCAGGGGATTTTAATTATGCAGACGAATTGTTTACACAGTATAAAACTTTGCATGGACACGAACAAGAAGCACAACAACAGCAAGTTCGGACTCAACAAGAAAAAGAACTACAAGCTGCAACTACTGTTTCTCCGGGGTCTTCGCAAGAGGCTGTATCAAAAGGTAAACCTATTTATAGAAGGTCTGAACTTATTCGTTTGCAAATAGAAGACCCTAAAAGGTACGCTGATTTGCACACAGAAATCTTTCAAGCATACAAAGAAGGTAGGGTACGTTAACCCTACTCGTTTTAACTTTTTAAAGGAGACAGATAATGGCTAACTTTTCAGCCGCAGCAGCGATGAATACCACCACACAGGATAAGTTTATTCCTGAGTTATGGTCAAATGAAGTCGTAGCTGCTTATAAAGCCAACTTGGTTCTAGCGAACCTTGTTACAACGATGAACCACAATGGAAAGAAAGGGGATACAATTCATATCCCTACTCCAACCCGTGGTTCTGCAAGTTCCAAAACAACTCGACAACAGGTTACTCTGATTGCTGCAACTGATAGTGAAATATCTATTACAATAAGTAATCACTACGAATATTCAAGGTTAATTGAAGACTTGTTAGATAAGCAAGGTCTGGCTAGCATGAGACAGTTTTATACTGATGACGCTGGTTATGCACTTGCTACGCAGGTAGACGGAGATTTATGGTTACAGTCTTATACTTTACAGGGCGGTACTGCTAATGCAATAAGCTCTGGAACAACCATAGATTTTGGTACGGCAGGAACAGTAATTGGTTCTGACGGTTCTACTGCGTTTAACGCAGGTACAGATAATGCTGTAGCTATAGCTGACGCAGGACTTCGTAAAGTCATTCAAACTCTGGATGACCAAGATGTTCCTATGTCAGACAGGTTCCTCGTAATACCTCCAGTAGAGAAGAAAAATCTTACTGGTATTGCTCGATTTACTGAGCAAGCATTTACTGGGGAAATCGGAGGAGGCAATACAATTCGTAATGGATTGGTTGGAGACCTGTATGGTATCCCTGTTTATGTATCGACTAATAGTCCTACAGATACAGAAGGTTCTGTAGATGCCCGTCTGTGTTTGTTAATGCACAAATCAGCACTGGCTATGGTAGAGCAGATGGGTGTAAGAACTCAAACGCAATACAAGCAAGAGTTCTTAGGAGACTTGTTTACTGCAGATACTATTTATGGTACTGGAGAACTTCGTAATGATGCAGGGATTAAAATCGCTGTACCAGCTTAATTTAATTGGGGGAGTAATGCTCCCCCTTAAGCCTAAAGGAGATTTATAATGGCTTTATCGAGTACATATTATGGGCAGTCTGTAACTAAGTTTGCGATTGCCTCTGTAACAGAAGATTGGGGTAGTGTTGCAGATGGGAACGAAGAGGTTCAAGAAGTGACCGTAACTGGCGCACAATTTGGAGACTTTGCTTTTCCATCCATGAGTATAGACACTACAGACATAACACTTACTGCTACTGTCACTGCGGCAGATACAGTAACAGTGGTTTTAGCTAACAATACTGGTGGTGCTATTGACTTAGCATCTGCTACCTTGTATGTGATGGTTATTCCACGCGAAGTAGTTTAACTAAAGGAGGATATATCATGTCAAGATTATCAGGATATCCTTATGTTGAAAAGACTTGGGATGCGAGTAGTATCGCAGACGGGGATGAGGAAGCGTTAGAAGTAACGGTTCCGGGTGCTTCTCTTGGAGACTTTGTATTATCTTCGTTTTCTGTGGATGTAGCTGATTTAATGTTGACAGCGGCAGTGACCGCTGCAGATACAGTTACAGCAGTTCTAGCGAATAATACCGGAGGAGGAATAGACTTGGCTTCTGGAACTCTACGGGTTCGAGTTGTTCCGTTTGATGTTGCTTAGTATAAGAGGGAGCTTCGGCTCCCTACATTTAAGGAGTAATGTATGTCTTCTAGTGCAGTCACAGTAAAGGATATGGTTAATAAAATTCTTACCCGTATGAGAGAAAGTACGGTGGGAACTATTAACTCTACTGACCAATCTTCTGCAGTTCTTAGGCTTGTAAACGATGCTAAAAGAGAAGTAGAAGATTCTTTTAACTGGACTGCTTTGCAAGATACTATCACAGTAACTACTTCTGCGGGTACGCATACTTATACGTTAGACCAAGGTGATACCTATACTAATCAGAGAAGTAGAGTAGTAGATGTATTTAATGATACTACTAATGTTAGGTTGCTGGCTGTTCCTTATGATTACGCTAGAAGACAATCTCAAACTACTAATAGTGAACAAGCTGAACCTGTGCAATTTGCTGTAGCAGGGTATACTGCAGAGCAATCTTTACAGATAAGGTTTTATCAAACTCCCGATGCTGCTTATAGTATGGTTGTAGAAGTTATAAACCCCCAAGAAGATTTAAGTGTAGATAGCGAGTATACTAAAGTTCCTTGGAATCCTGTGTATTTAAAAGCTCTTGCTTACGCTGTAAGAGAACGCGGTGAAGATGAAGGAGAGCAATACTCTGAAATACATCGCGCTTATCAACAAGCTATTGGAGACGCTATTGCTTACGAACAACAGCATAAGTGGCAAGCAGCAGGTGGGGGAGATTGGACAGTGCTTGGAGATTATTAATGCCAAGTCAACTTCAATCACTTGTATTAAGAGCACCCGGAATATATGGGCTATCTACCGAAGGAGAGCAAGTACAGGCTTCTCCAGAGTTTGCTAGAGAAGCAAATAATGTAGCGTATGATGCTGCAGGTAGGCTAGGTAATCGTAAAGGATTTAGCTCTACAAGTTCTAAGTATGCACTTACGTTAGGTTCAGACCCTATCATAACAAACGCAACTGCCATAGCTACCAGTGCTGTAGATACAAGTACAGAAGTTATTACTTTATCTGGGCATGGATTTTTAACTGAAGACATAGTAGTTTATGAGGATGGCGGAGGTACTGCTCTTGCAGGATTAACAGACAGCACTGCCTATTTTGCTATTAAAGTAGACGCTAACAGTTTTAAATTAGCTACGAGTGCAGCTAATGCAACTGCAGGAACGGCTATAGATTTAACTGGTACGGGCAATAATGACCAGTTTTTTCTGCATCAAGTAGGAGATACAAATGGATTAGCAGTAGTACAGCAGCCATCTGAATCTGGTACAGCACCGGGAACTTTCCCTTTTACTATGGTATCTGAAAGTTTGCCTACAGCAGCACCTAGATTTGCAAGTGCTACCACAGCAGGTAGCGGTGACGGGGGTAAGACTGTTACAATTACAGGGACAGATGTAACTGATGCTGCAGTAGCAGAGACGCTTACATTAGCAGGGTCGGCCAGTACAGTGCTTGGTAGTCAGCTATTCAAAACAATTACATTAGCTACTATATCTGCTACACCTGCTGCTAACGTACAATTAGGGGTACAGGCTTCCACAAAACTTACTGTTACACACACCGCCCACGGTAGGGCTGCAGGAGATACAGTTACTTTAAGCGGAGCTTCAGCAGTAACAGGTATTGACACATCTGTAATTAATGCTTCTCATGTATTAACTTCTGTAGCTACTAATAGCTATGAACTTGTCGTAAAAGATATTGCTACTTCTAAAGCTGCAGCAGGAGGTGGAAGTTCTGTAGTTGCTAAGTTTGTAGGCTTACAGGCTTACCCTGATATAGAACAGTTATTTCAGTATAATGCTAGTGGTGGTAATAAACTAATAGCCGCAGCTACGGTATCTAGTACCAAAAAGATATTTAAACTAGACTCACCGTACACCGACTTTGAAGATATAACAGGGAGTATTAGTCCTTCAGGTAATGATTGGCAGTTTGCAAACTTTAACGACAAGGTTATAGGGGCTAGGACAAGTAACACTATGGTTGCTTACACAGGTTCCAGTAACTTTGCAAATATCAGCGCAGCAAGCGGCACAGTACCAGATGGCAATATAGTTCACAGTGCTTTTGGTAGGTTGTGGGCGCAGAAAGCAGACACAGGAACAAATAAAAATATTATAGCTTATTCTGCTTTGTTAGATGAAACGCATTGGTCTACTGGAGCAGGGGAAATAAATGTATTAGGCAACGTAGGTGCAGTATCTAATGGTTATGATGAGTTAGTTGCTATATCATCTTTTGACGGGTATTTAGTAGCGTTTCTTAGAAATAACATTATAATCTATGATAGTCCAGAAGCTCCGGGTAGTTTAACTATAGAACAAATTATACAAGGGGTAGGTTGCATAGCTAGAGATAGTGTACAACAAGTAGGTAATGATGTTTATTTTTTATCTGACTCTGGTATACGTTCTTTAAAACAAGTAGTCTTTACTGCAGACAATGTAGAAATGAAAGAAGTTTCTAAGATAGTTAGAAAGAAACTTGTAGAAGATATGATAGGAGGAGTTGCTTCTAAAATACGTTCAAGCTATGACCCTCAAGAAGGACAGTATTGGATAAAGTCTCCTGCAGGTAATATTTGGGTATTTAATAATCTTAATCTTACAGAGACAGAAGAGCCTAGGATTACTAAGTATACAAATACAGATTGGTATAGCTTTGTATATTTTGAAGGAGATACTTTTCTTTCGCACAAAGGATGTATAGGTAAGTATCACGGCTATACCGATGTAGACATAGCTACAAGCCCTCCGACTGCAAAAAGTTATAGTTGCAGGTGGGCGAGTAATTACGCAGACTTTGACACATCTAAATTAAAGATATTAAAAAATGTAGGGGTTACAGTATTTGGAGCAAGTGGACAACAAATTATTTTAGATTGGGATTTTGACCAAGGTAATTCTAATAGTCAAGCTGCGCTAATAGTAAAAGGTGCAGGGTCGTCTGCAGAGTGGAACGTAGCAGAGTGGAATATATCTGAATTTTCGGGCGGAGTAGCTTTAGAAAAATTAAGGAGTTCTGCTTCAAGGCAGGGAAGAACAGTTAGTTTAGGGTTAACATTTAATTCAAATGGAAACTCTATGAGTGTAGAACAAATGTCTTTGTTTGCAAAGATAGGACGCGAGGATAAATAAGACAATGAGTGATTATACAATAACAACAGACTTTAGTGTGAAAGATAATCTTGCATCTGGAGATGCCGCAAAGGTTATTAAAGGAAGCGATATAGATACAGAGTTAACTGCAATATCTACGGCTATAGCTACTAAAGTAGAGTCAGGAGATATACCGTCAGGAAGTGCTATGGTATTCTTTCAAGCTGCTGCTCCTTCCGGGTGGACTAAATCTACTGCTAATACTGACAAAGCACTTAGAGTTACATCGGGGTCAGGAGGCGGTACAGGAGGTAGTGTAGCTTTTGAAACTGCATTTGCTAGTCAAACTGTATCTATATCTGGTACATCGGGAGCTGTAACATTAACCACTTCTCAAATACCTTCTCACTCACATGCCATTTATGCTAGTCAAGTAGGGGCTTCGGGTGGTGCAAACTATGCAACCTATGGTGCTTCTGGTGCAGCAGCTACAAGTGCTACGGCAACGGAAGGTGGTGGGAGTTCTCACGCACATACGTTTTCGGATACAGATGCGGTAAATTTAGATGTTCAATACATTAACGTAATTGTATGTACTAAAGACTAGTATGAAACTAGAGTCTAAAGATAACTGTCCGTTAAATAAATTTAAACCTTGCAAAAAGTTTGACTGTGCTTGGTATATAAAAGTGATGGGTAAAGACCCGCAAACTAATACAGATATAGAAGAGTGGAGGTGTGCGGTATCTTGGTTTCCTATGTTACTGATAGAGAACTCACAGCGACAGATGCAGACCGGAGCATCTGTAGAATCATTTCGTAATGAGATGGTAAAAGCTAATGGGGTATCAAATAAAATTTTATTAGAGAGTGTCTTAAATGGCAGACAAAATAACGCTAAAATTATTGAAGAAAAAACCTTTGATGCTGATAACTTGGAGTGACATAACGTCAACACATACAGGTTGGTTCGAGACAGTAAAGGAATTAACGACAGCAACGATTAAGACTCCGGGCTGGATACTGGAAGAGAACGAGAAAGAAATAAAAGTAGTCTCTTCAATCGGTATACATAAAGAAGATATCTTTCTGGGGTTTGATACGGTAATACCTAGAGGATGTATAGAAGAAATGAAAATATTAAAGAAACAATGGTGGAGATAGGTTATGGGAATTTTCAGTACACTTTTTGGAAGTCATGGCCCAACTAGGGGTGCTAAGTATTTACAGAAACAGACAAGAAATATTATGGGTGAACCAGAACCCGGAGGACTTAAACTGCAAACTGGTGAATACTTTGACCCTTTTACTACAGCAAGTTACGGGCAGGGTGGTGCAGGTTTTAGATTTACTCCAGAAGGGCAACAACTGTTTGACCCTATGATGAATCAGTATAGGCAAAGTACAGGAAATTTACAACAATACTTTCAACCCGGATTCCTAGATAGCGGTAAACTACGAGATATGTTTCAAACAGCTAGAGATGCTCAAGTAGCTGCTACAGGTCGTAACTTATCTAACGATGTTTCTAAATTATTTTTTGATAGAGGTATCTCTAGTGGTTCTGCTGATGAAACTATGAGACTACAAGAGATAGCTAATGCACAAAACGCTGCGTCAGACGCAGGAGTTATACAGAATTTACTGGGTACTAGAGGCATGATGCAGGGGCAAGTACAATCAGATTTAAATAGCTTGTTAGGCCTAGCAAACTTAGGTCAATACGGAGTAGGTACTGCTGCAGGATTAAGTGGAGCACTAACTAATATAGACTCTGCTAAACGTCAAGCAGCTTTAGATGCTGCTAATGTAAGAGCACAAGCTAAAGCAACAAAGAAAACTTTTGGCGATAAATTATTAATGGCAGGAGATATAGCACTAGGAGCTTATATGGGAGGAGGAGGAAACTTTGGAATGGGAAGTGGCCCCGGTTTTAGTATGGATACACTGTCTCAATCATTTACTGACCCTTACGGGTTCAGGTCTTTTGGACAGAACTTAGGTAGTGGGTTTGGTAATATGGGTTCTTCCTTTAATCCAAGTAGTTTTGGAGGAACTTCTTTTAATCCCATAATAGACCGATATGCAGGAACTCCATTTGCAAATAATATGGGTTTTAATAGTGCTTCGGATTTTTTAAAAAGTTTAGGGAGTAAATAACAATGGCTACTAATCAACCACAATTAACTTTACCACAACTCAACCCTAACCTTCTTAATACGTTAATGAATACTTTTGCACAACAAGCTGCATCAAGCAAGGAAGATGAACGTGCTCTTATGGATATGTTTGACCCTAGAGCAATAGCAAAGCGTGAGATGGAAGGAGCTTTAGCTATGGCAGAGATAGAAAAGAGTCGAGGCCAGTTAGGTTTAGACACTAAAAGGTTAGCTTTAGATGAAAAGCTAGGGTTTGCAGAACTAGAAGGTTTAAACAAATATAGAGATGTACAAGCTCTTTTAGAAAGTATTAATTTATCTAACCAAAGAGTAAATAATTTTATGCAAAATGTTTTAGACCCTTATTGGTCACAAAGATACATGGATAAAAGAGATGGAAAACCAACAGGTGTTTCTGAATTATTTCAAAGATACACTGCACTTGGGCCTAGTTTATTTAGTGGTCATGGTGGTAACATAACTAATAGAGCAGGGGTAGACCCTCGTAAAGGAGTAGGTATTTTTGGGTTAAATCCTCTAACCTCCGCTATTACTGGAGGTACTGGTGATATAGATTTTTCACCAGAAAATTTTATGTCACCTAAACTTTTAGAAGCCGATAAAACACAGATACTTTTGGATAGTTTAAGAAGAGATGCAAATCACCCTAGACTCTATGGTGATGAAAACGCTTTATTAAGGTAAATTTAAAGTATGGCTACATTACAAGAAAATATAGATGACAAACTAACTATAGGAGTTATAAGAAGATTAGCTCCGAAGCTAGGATTAGATGTGCCTGACTTTGGAACAGAGGTTAGTGATAAGCGTATCTTTGAGGAGTTAATTTCTTACAAAAGAAACTTTGAAACTAATACTTATTCTCCTATAACTGTGTCTAAGCACATAGATTCTCTAACTGATTTAGAAAAAGAAAACCTTAGTACGTTATTTAAACGTGTAGAAAATATGCCTAACTTCTGGGAAGAAGGGGGTACTGGATACATGAGTGCAGTTAAGGATTACGGAACATCTTTGTTAACTGACCCTGCTAACCTTGCAGGTATAGCTGCAGGTGCAGTTACGATGGGAGTTTTAGGTGCTCCTACCAGAGCTAGTTTAGGTGCAGCATCTTTAGGAGTTAGGGCTTATGCTAAAAACAAATTAAAAGCTGCTTTTAGTAAACAATTTTTAGGTTCTGTTGCTGCCGAAAGTGCTGTTACGGGATTAGCCGGGGGTTTATCTGAAGGCAAAAGAATAGCCGCTAAAGAAGATATAGGTTACATAGATAAATTAGGTACTAAAGAAAAGTTATTACAACAAGCTAAAGTCGGGGTAATAGAAGGCCCCGGTAGTGTATTAGCAGGTAATTTTTTATCTGGGTTTATAGGGACAGCTAGTAAAATACCTAGTAGTGCTTATAGAAAAATTACAGGAGAAGAGCTTGGGCATACTCCCGGTATGCAGTGGATAAAAAATAAATTTCTACCTAAGAGTATTCACGATGCTGATGCTGCTCGTATAACAGAAACTAACAGAGGAGAAACAAATGCTTTAAACTCCAAAGCTCAAGTGCTAGATGATACGCTGCGGTCTGCTAGGCTCAAAGCATTTAAAGGTAGAGAAAAAGAAGGAGAACGGTTAGTTAATAAAGCCTTACAAGGAGATAGTGCAGCTTTAGCTTCGTTACCTACTGATGTTAAAAAATTAGCTATAGAGTCTAGAAACTATATTAAAGAAATATCAGACAAAGGTGTAAAAGATACAGACGGCATGTTACATAAAAATTTTATTAACATGTTAAGAGGTAACAACGTAGAAGCAGACTACCTTAGAAAAGAATATGAAGTATTTAAAGTTAAGAAAGGAATTTTTACTTCAGGTAGAGCACAAACTTTTAAATCTTTTTTAAAAGAAAACCCCACTACTATCTCTCAAGTAATCGAACATGTGCAACAAGCCAGTGGTTCTGGTAAAAGATGGTTTGATGCTTTGAATGAAGTAGATAAGAAAGGGATTAAGCAAAACATATTGTTAAATGGTAGTGGTAAAGCTCTAGAAAAAGAAGCCACAAAACTAGCTAAAAATTTATACCAACCTAGAGAGGGTGGGTTTAAGATACAAGGTAATTTAAAGACTAGACAGAAGCTACCCCAGTTTCAGCGAAAACTTTGGGGAGAGAACTATACGCCTGACGGAAGAATTTCTAGCACAATAGCAGGTATTAATAATGTAATACAGAAAACTAAACTGGGAGCACAACTTAGTAGAAACCTTTTTCAAAGAGGGTTAGGTGTGGAAGCTACTGATAAACTAGGTGCTTTAGAACAGTTTAGACAGAAGGGTATGAATGTAAGAGATGTAGTTCGAGTATCGGGAGAAGGTGCTCTGGGTGCGAAAGACGTAGTAGTTCGGATAGAAGCAGGAAGATTATCTTCAGATGCTCCTACTGTATGGATTCCTAAAGAGATGGCTGCTCCTTTAAAACAAGTAACTGATTCTTTTGAAGAACCTTTTTTTAATTTTGGAGGGCTTGCGGGTACTGTTATGCGTAGTTCTGCAAATATACAAGGTACTTTAAAAGTTAACATGACAGCTTTAAACTTTAAAGCCCACGTTAGAAATGGTATTGGTATGGTACAATCTGTAGCAGCTTCGGGTAATTTACCTAGAGCAGCCTTTGAACTGACAACGACTAAAGGTAAGGTTGTAGATAAAGATTTTTTAAACGCTATGAAAAGAATGGGTGTTACATCTACCTCTGTAGATATAGAACAGATGTTAACTAGATGGGGCAGAGATTTAAACTCTGACCCTACTTTGTTAGAAAAAATATTTACTTGGGGGGTAGCAGCTATACCTCCAATAAAAGGTAAGTCTGTCTATAGAGGTGCATTAAAGTTTTATCAAATGACAGACGATGTAGGTAAGATAGCTGCTTACATAGGAGAAAAGTCTTATCAGAAATCATTATGGAATAATCTTCCAGATGCAGCCAAAGCTGCAAGAAGAGAGCAAGTAGAAACTTTTATACGAAGTAAAGATAAACTACTTAAAGACCCTCTTGCATTTGGCAAGAGAAAACTAACAGACGATGAAATTATATCAGAGTTATCTGCTCAAGAAGTGTTAGACATGATGCCAGTATACACTAGAGTCCCGCCTATACTAGAGGACTTGAGGAACATACCTTTAATAGGTAACTTCACAGCGTATACAGCAGAAAACTTTCGTAATGCAATGAATATTACTGCTAAAGCATTTAGAGAAATGGAAGAAGGATTTGGAATAGGAGTTACTACAAGTGCAGGTAACCAATTAATTCGTAGGTCAACAAGTAGACTAGCTTCTTTAGCTGCTATGGGAGGGGGAGCAGCTTATATAGCTCATAACGTAAACGAAGCAGCAGGATATACTGTAGAAAAATTAGAGGCTTTAAAACCTTTTGTACCTCCTTGGATAAAATATAGTTCCTTTATAGTAAGAGACATAGAAGATAACGGAGATTTAGTTTATTCTGACGTAGGGTATCTATCTGCTTATGACCCTGTAATATCTGTCTTTGCTCCTATTATGGCAGGATTAGCCGCAGGGGAATCAGCAGACAAAATGTTAACTGAGAACTTACCTACAGCAGCTAGTAACTTTTTATCTCCGTATACAGACCCTTCTTTGCTTTTTCAAGGAACTAAAGCTCTTGCAAATTTGATAGGAGATAAATTAAATATAGAGGGTTTTGAAAGTTCTGATTCAGATTTTAGGGATTTATACAGGTCTTGGACTCCTATAGCTATAAGAGATATAACGGAAGCTGCTCAAAGAGCAGGAGCTTTTAAAGATAATGAGATACTAGGTGTTCCTACACCTTTTAATATGAAAGATATAGAAACTGTTTTATTCCCTAAGTATGCAAAAGAACAATATAATAATCCTGACTTAGATATAGGAGATTTTTTACTAGAAAGAGGAGTCTTTACAGGTTTATCTAAACTTAGAACAAATTTAAAAACTGCTTCGTCATTTGTTTTAAATCAGTTATATGAAAATTCTAGAGAAGATATGACAGACTTTAAAGCAAAACTAGATGCTAGACTAAGAGACCCTAATGCAGACTTACAAGCAGACGAGTTAGTATCTTTGTATGAAGATGCAATAAAAACTGAGTTTGCTGCACAAGAAGAGGCTATGGAATTGTTTGAAGATTTGTCTATTGCGTTAGGAGATAGAAGAAAAGCTGAAAATATATTTCTATCCAAAGAAGTAAAAGCAGGCCCAAATGTATTTAAACATACCGTAGCAACAGACCCAGTTAGTGTGTTAACAGATATGAATACGAAAAGAATAGAAGGAATTATCAATGATATATTTCTTAGGAACGTAGATAAATATGGTGAAGATGTAGCTATAGCAAGACTAAATGAATACAGAGATACTGTTAGCCCCAGATTAAAAGAAATTTATGTTGAATACAACGACAAGAGGCTCAAACAGAGCCTACCTGTCGAGGACTAAAGAACCTCTCTTTACCCCTCTTCGGAGGGGTTTTTTTCACCCATAGTAAACTCTTTAGTTAGTTTAACTTCTTTTAAAAATTGATGTGGTGTAGCTTCTATACCATGGTGACTGTTATCCCTATCCTTCGGGTGGTACTCTCTGTACCGTCTAGCTCTAGGAAAGTACAGCCAACTAGGGATAGAATTATCAAACACTAAAACTCTATTCTTATTCCACTCTATAGTATGCTCTACGTTATGAACATTTAGTGTATTAGTTATATCTCTTAAGCACCTTCCAAAGGATACTCTTTTCCACTTCGCACTCACAACTCACACCCTCCTGCTGTGCAAGCTAGCTCTGGTTGAACCGTAGTATTATCCCCTGTCTCAAACTCTGCTAATTGTTTCCAATCTATGCTGTCTGGCATAGTGCTTTTCATTTTCTTATACGTTGCCTTATCTATCTTCTCATAAGGGGGTTGCGTATATACATGCTCATCCCTAGGTAAAAAAGATATACCACTCATAGTATCGAAGTGTTTCCAAACATAAGCACAGACCTCCGGGAACTCGTCTTGTGTGTAGTAGATAGTTACACTAGGCTTATGCTCAGTGTAGTAATCGTTGTAGGTCTGCCATATCTTCAGTTGTTCTATAGCATCTACATCCTCTACTAACAAACTACCATCGGGTGCTTCCATAGGAAAAGAAAAGACTACGTTCTCTTTGTTAGTTACGTCTGCTTCAGTAGGTATACCTATCTTCTGTAAGAACTGAGAGAGTGGGTCTTTAATATCTCCCCGTACTCTGCGTATGTAATACTTAGAGAATCTAGGGTGGATACCAGATGCAGTATCACACAACTGAGACACAGTACCAGAAGGTTTGACACAAGTAACAGCAGCAGCTTGGTTAATCCCTAGCTTCTTGGCTGTCTTCTTGTTACACTCCACTGCTTCCTTCTTCAAGGTAAGCAACCAATCAATCATCTCATCTTTCATAACGGCAGACTTCTTGTGTCCGTTAAGAACTTTATGGTCTGCACATCCTGTAAGGCTCACACCTAACAGAGCTTCTTCCTCACAGTTATCTCTCCACCTCTTAGACAAAAACTTAAAGTCAGTTAGACTAGCTTGCAGTGTGCCTAAGAATGTAGCTTGTTGTACCTTAGTACGCAAGGTCTCTATAGTATCTTTAGGTCTTACTATTACTTCGGTAAGGTTGCAGAACTGTGCAGGCCTGAGGAGGATTTCAGAACAGGGATTGCAACCCCACTCTTGGTTCTCATCTCTTCTGTGGTCTTTATACTTTTCTGTGGCTGCGTACCTAGAAAAGATTCCCCTTTCACCATTCTTATCTTTACACATGCTGACCATCTCTGCCATGAATGAGTCAACATCTGGTTTCGTAGTGTACGCAATAGAATTGTTTGATAGTCCTCTCTGCGAAGTTCCTTGTTCAAGCCAATACTGTCCCGACTTAGCTCCCCTAAGACGCTCATCACTGAGGTTGCTAAGAGATATAAGAGCAGACCTCCTGACACCCCCAACGACAACAATATCAGCAATTTTACAGACAACATCATGTACCTCCAATGTAGTTAATTTCCTGCCTCTTGCTGTTTTAAATGTCCCTACTGTGAACCTAAACAAATCATCTAAAGGCTGTGGGCCTGATGCCCTGCCTCCGAATGTTTTAAGTCTAGCCCCAGAGGGTCGTATCTTTGACAAGTCCCACTTGGGTACTCGCCCAGAATATAGTAATGATATAAGTTCTCGATAAGCACTAGCCCACCCTAGCTTACTGTCCTTCACTCGTATGATAGTCTCCGTATCCATCATGTTCTTGTCTACTTCGGGTAGACGTTCTACATATTTACTTTCTACACTGAAACCTACCCCTGTACCACACATAAGTATGTATACTATTTCAGAGAAAACTCTAGGCTCATCAACAGGAACGTAGGCACAGTTGTACCCTGCTACGTTGTGGTCAGACAGAGCTTTACCTGCACTCATCATAATCCTCATAGAGGGCATAATATCTTTTCTATGCACTGCTTCCATAGCGTCTACTAAATCTTCTTTAGCACTTCTAGGAACTTTATCTTTCCAAAAATCCCGGACTCTATCTATAGTCTCTGTCCAAGACTCTCTTCTATCTAAGTCATCTCTGTATCTAGAGTACCTAGATTGGTGTATGTATTCTTGATAAGTGTCTCCCTTCATTTAATTTAACTCCTCATAAAGTTTCTTTAACTTTGCGTAAGTAGTTTTAAATCCTAAGTCCTCTATCTCCCTGCCTAATCTGGTGACTGTAAGATGAGCACCCTCAATCATACAAGTTCCCAGAAAGATAGTGTCCTTCTCTTTGCCACAACCTTTTTTCTTTGCTGCGGTGGTAGTCCTTTTTCTTGGAGGGTTCGACCCTCTGCCTGTACTTCGGGGTTCTGACTTCTTTTGCATAGGGATTACTCCTCCTCATTTGTCTCTTCGTGTTCATCGTCATCATAGAACTTCTCTCTTTTCTCTATAAACTCATCCATAAACGCATTAAGTATTTGTATGCTCGATAGCTCTAGTATTTCTACAAGTAAGTCTGGGTCGTACCTTTCTGCTACTCTATCTGCTAGCTCTTGTGGAGTAAGCATCATGTGTATTCCTTTAGAAGGTAGTTCATACTTACTTCCATTAAATCGTAGTCCCCGTTTGAAACTTCGTGCTTCATCAGTATGCCCGACCAACTCTGGGCATTTTTTTGAGGCCCTAAATATTCGTGATGGTCTTGATAGAATCTTCCACAGACTAAACCTCTTCTCCTCTCTCCAGTACATGTGAATATCTCCCCTGTTTGCTTATGTTGCTGATGTCCCATAGTAAAACTATGCCCTAAGTTTTTTAACTTAGACTCTATTGTACCACCAATAGGGTTAGGAAACAAGCTAGTGGGGTTAACAAAGTAATGAGAATAACATATACCATCAAGAACAAATATCTTTAAGAACGGGTATACTTCTACATCTAACTCATTCAACGGTTCTATAACATTCTCTTCCAAGCACAAGAACCCTTTCATCTTTCTATGCTCTGCACTGTCGGATGCTCTGGTGATTCTATCTTCATGGTTTCCTATAGCAAAGTGTACTTCGGGACTATACTTAGGGCTTCTGCATAGAGAGAGAAACTTTTTCATGGATGCTAAACCAATCTCTAGGTCTGCCTTAACATCTTTGTACTCCCACCCCTTATCCCCTGCGGTGTCATAAGAGGAGAGGCTAGGCATATCCCACCAATCTCCTATGATAATAATTTTATCAGGCCTGTGTTTCCTAATGTATTTTCCTGCTGCGTAGATATGGTCTAGTTTGCTAGACGTACTAATCTGTGTGTCAGGTATCATCATGTGTTTCATAACCACTCCTCTGGGATAGTAGTTCCTACTGCTGCTATAATATTATTTCGTTCACACCACTCCCTGTAAGTTAGTTTGTGTGCTTTAGTAATCCAGTTGTTATACATGAACAACATCCTAAAGTTATCTCTAGTTATGGCCCCAGAGGTATCGAGAACTGCCAAGATTTTAGTGCGCCCTTTGCTGTCCCACTTTCCCTTGGTTTCGACCCAGACTCCGCTAGAATTGAGACGGAAATCAGGAGTATAAATAGCCCTGCGACCAACATGGTTACTACCGCAGTCGCTACATAGTCCTGCTTTAATTGGATATATGTAATTAATTTTCTCAGGTTCGTAATCAAATTCAATCTCGTTCTCCTCCATATATGTTGCTACTTTGAATTCATAGTTGCTGCTATAGATATTTTTAGGTTTAGACTTAGACCATAAACGGACACTCGTCCGGGATTTTACGCCATATCCATAAGAGCTTGCAGTTGTTGTTGTACTTGTCTTTCCATTCTTCTTTGTACTCTTTTTGGTAGTACCTTTGAACAGTCTCTTGTGCTTCTTCATCCTTTGTACCATCTGGTATGTACCTCCTAGACTTCATTGCTCCTATACCAGAGATGCCTTTGATATTATCGGCAGCATCTCCTTGTAACATCTGTCTCCAGAAGACAGGTCTAGCTTCTCTCTTCCGTATGCGTTCAAACTTTCTGGTAGCCAGATTAAGATGCTGTCCCCATAATTGTTTTAAATCTTTATCGACTGATATTATTATGGGGAGTTTCTGTTTCTTTCTTGCATCAGACTGTGCGTGTCCGAAGAAGTCATCCGCTTCACACCCTTCTGTAAGATAACCTCTATGGTTGGCAACCAGATAGTCTAGTATCTCCTGTAGATAGGTGGGCTTGTGTTCTGGTTTTCTATTTGCTTTATATAGAGGGTCAATTTCTTTGCGGAAATTCTCTTTCTTTTTGTTACCCGAAACAAAAGTAAAGTAATGTAGATTACAGCCAACCCACTCTTCTTGTATAGCAGTGAGGCAGTTGTTGATAAGACTCTTAGCGTTTTGTAGTGCGTTCTCTAAGGGTTCTAAATTTCTATCGTAGCCTATGTACTGCTCCTCTATCTCCTCTAATGCTTCCTTCTTAGTATCCCAAGTCATCCCCCCAGATTCGGGGGGATTCCTTGAGTCAAAGTAGTAACGCTTCTCTGCTGCGAAACCTGCACGATACGCTACTATATCTCCATCAAAGAGAGCTACTATATCTCTTGGCACAAAGTCTAGCCCCACTAAGAGGCTGCTCTCAGCTTACCTGCCGCTTCTTCCCAATCCTCATCTGAAGGTTCTCCCTTTTCCTCCGAAGGTTTTGCATCTGAATCTCCAGATGTGTACGCCTCAAAGTCTCTGGCAATAACTATCACTTCCTCTGTAGAGAAAGTACCTCCATCCTTCATAAGCAAGGACATAGCGTTGACCGCATTAGTCAGCGCGTTTTGCCTCAAGATAAGCCTCTCTCTGGCCAGAGGTGGGGACATAGCTGAAGCACCGCCGGGAGGTACACTAGCCCCTCCTTTGCGGGTTACATTGCCCTTAATATTGTGGAAGGTTCTGTCTCCTTTGGACACAGACTCATAAAAGAAAGATACGGAATCTCCTACTGTTGCTCCTTCTAATTGCGTAGCGTTAAAAGCCCCGTACCACTTGTCATCTGTCTCAACTAATTGGAAACTCTTACCGTTCTGACCTACTCTAGATATTGAACCTGCTGCTGTCTCTTTCATATACATGTACCTCTAACTAACTTAACTAATATACTATTATTATACCACAAATCTACAGATAATCAACTATTATTCTTGACTTCTGCTAAAGTAAATCCAGTAGAAACATCCACTGGAAAATTGACAGGACTGATAACCCCGAAGACTCTCCTGATAGCGGAAGGTACAGTCTCCAGTAGGTCTCGTATCCTCTTCAAGATATCTATATCGTTCGCGTCAATCTCTACTAGTACACTGTCGTGTACTGTATTAAGTAGAGTTACGGACGGGATATAATTTCTTACTCTCAAGTCTGCTCGTAAAGTATTGAGCATGATAAACACGATGTCAGCAGCACCCCCCTGTATGGGGTAGTTCTTGCATTTGGTGGGGGACACATAAGCCTTGCTTTTGTACTCCGATATATCCCCTAGCACAGTGTAAATTGTGAGTGGCCTGCCTTGTTTATCTCTCCATATGGAGGGGATAGAGAATCTAGGTACACTCTCCCCATCTTTGCGGTCTCCTTTGTGTTCTAGTGTATCCTCTGCCTCTTTCTGTGTCCTGTCCTGCCATGCTTTTATATCAGGATATCTCGTATAGTATTCCCCTATAAATCTCTTAGTCATACTCTCCTCTACATCCCAGAACCTAGCTATACCTTTAGCACCTGCACCGTACTGTAGTTGAAAGCTAAACCCTTTGGCAAGTTTCCTCTCACTCTTAGTTATATCTTTCTCTGCCTTGTTATATATTTTAGAAGCAAAGTAAGTGTGCATATCCTGTCCATTATTTATGTCCAGTATAAGCTGCTTATCCATAGACGCTAGAGCCAACACTCGTATCTCTAACTGTGCGTAATCAAACTCGGCTAGTTGCTTACCTTCCCTTGCTTCAAAGTAATTTAGAATACTCATAGTTGTTCCTTGTTATTCATGTTTTGCATGTTAGGTTTAGAGGAACTAAGCCTACCTGTCTGTGTGATACAGTGGTTGTAGGTAGGGTGTATAGTTTCCGCCACAGAAAAGTCTATGTATGGTTTGTAATATGTGTTTATGGTTTTGTTTATGTGTCTCAGTCCTGTTACATCCTGAGAGAACTCAACTGCATCCCCTTTGTCATACTTCTGTATATAAGTTAGAGCTTGTGCTGAAGCGTTCTTCTCCCAACCTCTATTATCAAACAAGTCTATGGTACTCTGTGATACCAAAGGGGGTAGTGCTTTTATATCAAAACCTTTCTTGGTTTTTAACTCTCCCTTCTTATCACCAGACTTATACCGAACAGGTTCACCACCTTCATCTAGTACCTGTACATCTACAGGTACTTTGACTTGACCGCCCCATAATGCAGTAGCAACCTGAGTTGACGAGTTGGGATTGGTAAAGTTATCTAAACCTTTCCATCTTTCTTGTATCCTTTCCTCTTGTACCTCAAGCAATAAAGTCTTCTCCTTCTTAGCTTCCTTCGCAGCCTCTACATTAAAGTGCATACCCTGATAAGTTATATCTGTAGTAACCTTCAGACTGTACATCATCTCAAGTATGTACTCTCGCTTGGTCTTTTTATAGTTTCCGTATTCCTCTAGTTGTTTATTAAATATCTGAGCAGTAACTTTTACATCAGACTTAAGATATTCTGTTAGTAATTCTTTGTCTATCTCATCTGCTCCGAGGCCTGCCCGGAATCTCTCTTTAATTTCTGTGTCCTTCTTAAAGGGTAGTCTGTACTTCTTAGCTAGTTGTTCAAGAGATATTTGTCCATCTATCCTACCAGAAGATATGTAGTTATACTTCTGAGTATCCCACACGTTTACATTATCTAACCTTAGTCCGTACTTCATTAGGTACAGTAAATCAAAGGGCAAGTTATGACCCACCAGTAAATGATTCTCGTCCTGCACCCAATTAACAAACTTAATAATACTTTGTTTAGAATAAAACTGACGCTCTCCAAGACTGTCTTTCCCTAGTTCTTTATGGATGTACCCTAAAGCTACTATCCAATTAGTAGGATAGGTAGGGCTTGCACCAAAATGAGGTAGCGGTGCTCTGATTGTAGTCTCTGTATCCAACACCGTTATCTTCTGACTCCAGAATCCATCACCTGCTATATTCATTACTTATCTCCTAACAATGATATTAATTGTGCGCGTTCTTTATCTATCTTAACTGCCGCACCTGCGTTTCTAAACTCGTTGTTCGCAAATGATAACTTGTTCTTAGGTGCAGATAGAAACCTTAAGTCTGCCCCCTCTTGTGGGTTCTGACCTATAGTTATAACAGCATCAGCCTCCCCCTGTACTGCTGTCTTTGAATTGTACAAAGCACCCATCTTGGGATACTTCTCTCCATCAGCAGAACCATCTAACTGACTAGCTCCTATGATAGGCCCATACCTTTTAGCTAGTTCTCTTATATACTGAGCCAGCTTAGCATACCTATCAATACCATTCATACTGGTCTTCTCGAACCCACCGACCTTCCATATCTGGTCAATGATTATTATTTTGGGGTTAGATGCCTCAATAGCAGCTTCGATGTCGTGAACTGTCATGCTCGTGTTGTCCAACATTTTTATCTTACCCGAACCTATCTTCTGGTTGTAGGTATCCATGCTCTTGCGTAAGTCTTTCATCACTTCCTCTCTAGTCCATCCAAGTGCAGCCTGTGTCTGTCTCAGCCTAACTCTACTGCCTGACTCCTCGTTGTTACACCACAGGATACACTCATCGTCTTTGAGTTGAGTTGCCCAATGTACTGCCTGAGTTGCAAGCAGAGTAGTCTTGCCTCCGTCAGGTCTTGCCCCCAATATCATAAAGTCTCCCTTACAGATACTACCTAACATTAACTCTAGCTCTGGTATGCTCCAAGAATACTTAGGTGCATCCTTTAGTTCTTGTAGTTGTTGCATCATCTCTGTGTCTGACAAGTTTAAAGATTCTAGATTCCACTCTACACCCTTGACCTCAAGGTTATACTCACGCAACAGTTCAGTTATCTTATCCATGTGAGCATCACCATTTGATACATCGTAGGCTACATCACTTATCTTCTCTGCCCAATAACGGGTAGCTAACTTCTTGAGTACGGTACTGTCTGTTACTTCAGTCATATTTTGAAGTATAAACAATACACCTTGCGTCTCTTTAAGTTTCTCGTCTGTCATGTTGGGGTGTTGAAGTATAACCCAAGTAGTAAATTCATCCCAATCAACCTCCCCTTTCGAGGTGTCGTTGAAGTATTGTTCTAAGTTTTGATAGATAAATCTAGTAGTCTTACTGAATCTCTCTTCCCGTATAAGGGAAGAGAATCGTTTAAGATTACTACTACTAGATAATAGTTTTAATATATCAATCTCCATGTATCACCTCTCTTAATTCAGCATCGTGTATGTAATGCTTGGGTTCTTTACTTACTAATATTATATCACACTTCATCGTTAACGCAAGCCGTCTTCTAATTTCTTTAGCTTGCTGTACCACAGCCCGGCTATCGTTGTCAAGCCAAACTACTACACGTCTACCCTTCTTATACCATTTAGTTATAAGAGAAAACACGTTACTATTCAAAGAGATACCCATCAAAGGTAATGCAGTACACGACCTGCTCACTCTAATAGCAGAGCAGTAGTCCTCTGTCAAAACTAAAGTATCTGGTTCGTCTTCTACCTGAGTGAATGGGTATACTGTTTTACCCCCAAGTATAATCCACTTTGGCAAGTCATCTTTGAATGTCCTGATTGCTACACCAGTTACCTTATTCCACCACAGGGTAGAACGCAGGGGTATAGTGAACCTGTTGCCGTCTAACATACGAATACCTATGTCCTCGTACTCATCTACATTCAATCCATTTTTAAACCACCACTTACGGGTTAGTAATGGGAGGTCTCCAAAGGGTACAGTCTCCCACCTGCCACACGTTTTCCAAGTAGCTAGGCTAGGAACTCCCCACCTTTTGAATGGGTCATCACTAGTTGTATCCACTGCCACTGTGGGTAAAGTCCTTCTCTCCTTGTAGTTAGGCTTGTGTATTCCCCTGCCTCCGCAGTGGTGGCAGTAGCCTATAACTTCCCCTGTCTCTGTCCTTGTTAGGTAAAATTTCCTGTTGCTTTCCTCCTCCCGGCAGTGATTAATCCTTACACTACCTGCATCTGGGAAGGATTCTTTGTATGTTTCTAGGTTAATCAAGTTCATGGTTCACCTCAGTATACCCTAGCTCTAATACTGTCTCTTCAGTAGTAGGGGCTAGGTCTATTGCTTGTCTACACGTTAAGCATAAGTCCTCTAATCTCTCCACTCTCTTCCTATAAGAAACATACTTAATGATTTCATTACATGCCTTACACCTCATAGCTCACCTCCTTAATGATAAGTGTGTCGGTATTTACCGTCTAGTTGAATTGCTATACCTCTTAACAGAGTCATAGCGTTAAGAGTTTGTCCTAATTTCTCGGCACTAGGAAAAGTCTCTGCTAATTTATCGTGCTTACTAACTAACTCGATAGTCTTAAGTATGTGAGTCTCCACTACATCTACTAGCTCCTCAACTGTAGTATTCTCAGGCAAGACTAAAGACTCTTCATCACCATCATCTCTCCAATCATTCATGTTGTTCCGCCTCCTCGTCCTGTTGTTTCCACCATTCTACATCATCACGCCACTCCGCATAGTCTGGGTCGTTGTCTAGCATTTGTTCCCAATCTCGTTTAGCTCCTCCCATTAGTCTGTTCCTCCTATCTCCACAGTTTCCACCACAACCTCGTCATTGTAAGAGGTCTCTTCGTCCGTTTCGGGAGGGTAGTCGTGATAGCCTTCCGTAACCATCTGTTCTGCTTCTTCCGCAGAATCAGCTATCACTTTGTAGACATCCTCGCAAGTGTAACGAGTCCTTACTTTAAATGTTCTCATTATATAGTACCTCCTACTTTCCAGAAATCTTCTGGTGTATTCAATCTATTCTCTATGATAATGATAGCCTTACCTATCTTCGCAGACAAATCATCCAAATCATTTTGGTCTTTGATAGTGTCATCAGAGATTAATCTCTGGCACTCCATCAATATGTTTCTAGTCTTTAACATTTCTCTGTCATCCATATTATATACTCCCTACCATTACCATAGTGTACGCCCCTAATGCGTAGCTTGAAGCTACAATTACAGCGTAACACACACGTTTTAATAACTCTAGCCTCTTGTCTACTATCTTGTAGTCCATGCTACACCTCCCCGTAGTCTTCAAATTCTAACAGAGGGTCGGACAAATTGTAGGCTTCTGCTGCCTCCGACTTGATAGTATCCATATAAGTAGACATGATATGCCTACCGATAGCTGTGTAATTATCTATATGTTCCCACATCATCGCGTCCTTCATCAGTTTATGTAGTACCTCTGGTGAAAACTCTAAGCTGTCAGCTAAATCACAAGGTGGTATTCTCCGAGTGTGGTACTTGAGTATCACCTCTCCCTGTTCATCTGAGTTCAACTCCTCGAAAGGAATAGTTTCAATAGGTTCTTGTAAATCTCTTGGGTCTATCATTATGTGTAACTCCTCTTAATTAAATCTGTTCCCTTCTTAGTCCATATCATTGACGCACTGACTGCGTAATCTATGATGTACTGCTTGATTAAATCTACTACTCTCCTGTCCTTGCCTCCTATATTCCAATTAGTTATATGCTCCGCCCGGAGTCCTTTATCCCCCAAATAATTCTTCCCATTCTTCCAGTTGTATATGGTGGCAACATACTTCTGTCCTTCAGTATCTACTATTTCTAGATACCATTCCGCGTCCGTTTTACCATCCACTGAACCCTTCTCAGGCCTGCCAAACGTAGTCCTCAAGCTGTCAAAGCTCACATCTAGCGTACCTTGTAGGGATGTTCCGTCAGTGTGCCTTGAACTTGTCCTATAAATACATCTCATAATTTTCTCCTCTCTCTCTTGACTTCTGAGTAGATTGGTACTACCCAGAAGATTAATAAATAAATTACTATACCTAGCAGGTTATACAATAAGTCAAGCATTGTCAAGCCCTTTCAGTATGTGAGCAATAACGTCTACTGTCATGCCATTACCTAGCATCTTATATCTCTGCGTGTTAGAGACGTGAGCAGTGTAACCGTCGGGTACAGTCTGCAATCTCTCGCACTCTGTAACTGTTAGCTTTCTCCACTGTTGGCTAGTGCTACCATCTGGGTTATACCTGCCTCTCCAAGCTCCGCAAAATACAAGCTGTCTCCTACGCTTCTCAAAGTAGGATTTCAGATTGCCACCTTTAAAATAGTTTGCATCTATGCAATAGGATTTATCTCTGTCTACATTACCAGATTCTAGGATATCACTAAGCATGATGCCTCTGTCCTTTGGTTGTTCTATCTTAATGTTAGTCCAATACAATCTCTGTCTATTTTGAGCAGACACTAGCCTGCTGTTGATTGCTATAGGTTCTACTCCTAATGCCTCAGTTATCACTGCCTCTGATTCCTTTTTCATCTTCACGTTCTCAAGTAGAAAGTATTTTGGTTTCACTTCTTTGAGCACACGAACGAACTCAAAGAACAGTTTGCTGCGCTCGTCATTAAAGTCGAGGTGCTTACCCGCAAAGCTGAACCCTTGGCAAGGTGAACCACCTACTAACAAATCAATAGGCGGAGTGAGTGAACCGCCTACATTCCTGACATCTCCTATCTGTTTAGTGTCAGGAAAGTTAGCTTGCGTCACCTCGATAGCGTACTTGTTCACCTCACTAGCCCAATAGTTATCGACTCGCACTCCTAGCTTCTTCAAAGCTAGTTGAGTGCAAGACATACCATCGAATAAACTTAACACATTCATACTCTTAGCCTCCTATAAATGATAGAGCGTGCTGCTCTAAGGTAGGGAGAAATTCACTAGTAATGATATGAATGGTTTCTTCTTCTCCTCCATCAGTAGCTACTGCTTTGCAGATTAATCTATATCCGACTCCCCAATGTGACCTATCTCTCTCTAAAATTTCAGCAACCAGTTGTATCCCATCTTCATCGACATCCGAATGGTATGACAAGATTTCTGTTTCGCCAGATTGTTTCATTTCCATTATGTTATCTCCCCATTTTTGTTTAGATATGCACCAGATATTTTAACTTGAATAGCTAGTCCTCGCTGATAGCTTACAATTCTGCCTAATGGTGCGTACTTTTCCATATGCGCAGTAGCATCCTTCCATTTTTGGAAGTAAGCTACACCTTTATATTCTTTTACATTCATACTCTAACTCCTAATCAATCTATTCGTACTGCATACTCTAACTCATCAATTTCGTACTGTCTAACATCATCCAAGAATTCTTCGTCATTGTCAAATGAAAATCTATACTCGCTATCAAAGCGAATTAACTCACCATTGACAGATACGACAGTATCTAAAGTTCCATCATCTACTATATATATCTTTTGTTCTTGCATTGTCTTTCTCTCCTTTTTGTAAATCTCTTTTTGCATTTTCATATGCCATTCAAATGGCGTGAAGCCGAACAAATCGGCTTGTCTCGAATTCTCCAATGTTTTTCTCCTCATTTAAAAGTGTAGTAAATTATTATAACTGATGCAAAAATTAAAGCAGCAGTTACATATACATTTATTAAAATTTCCATAACATCCCCTTATTTTAGGCACAATAACCCCTTCCCGGAATTTCGGGCCTGTCTATAAATCGTGCCAAGTTTGTCTAAGACTCCCCATTTCTGGGGAGTTTCGAGTATTTAACTCTCTTCAGTTAGACTGATTAATTGGAACTCTAAATCCTGCACTCTTTTCTAGCTCCTCTATTCCTGCAATCATGGCGGTAACATAGTCCCAAGTTTCTCGTTTTGTCCCTCTTGGGGATATGTCCCTAGCTCCTCCTCCTTCATTGCATAATTGCTCTAGCCTGTATCCACCATAAGCCATTCCGATATAATAATGATTAGGATTAGCTACAAGATTGCCGTCAACTCTATAAGGTTTCCAATGTTCTGTGGGATAACCTAGCCAATTATTCAATTGATTTACTCTAGCTTCTAACATTTTAATTGTAATTCTGTTTGACATCTTAACTCCTCATTAGTTAGTTAATTAATAGAACTTGTAAGCTCTATATTATCTCCTCTATTTGTATACTCTATAGACTGCTTCAACTCTGTGTCTAGGTTGGTTTCTTTTTCGATTGCTATAATCTGGGTTAGTCCAATCTTCTAGAACTCCATCTCTATAAGTGCAAGTGTGTCCTTTCACATCAATTATGTAAGCTCCCTTATTTGGCAATCTCTTAGTTACCTGATTAAGGGTTAAACGTGCGACATCTCGAACGTTCTCTACTTTGTAATTGAATCGTTTAGCTACATCAGCAATTAATCTCTTCCAATTGAAATAACTTACTCCACTAAAATCTTGTCTCTGTCCTGCTATCTTAGCAGCGTTATACGCTTTGCCCGTAGACAAATGAAACGCTATCGCTAGCGCAATAACTGTACAGTGATTAGTGCTACCATAGTGAGCAGTTAGCTCCCTATCATATTCGGGGTAATGCTTATAAACTTTCTTCATAATGTCCTCCTTTTAAGAGGAGATAATATAGAACTCTCACAGCAAAACTACTTTGCATCCTGTAACTAGTGTCTGCATAACTGTTTGTATACCGCATTTAAAATCGCATTGAAACAAAAGTAATCGGACATAGCTTCGCCTTCTGAGTTCTAACTTGAATGTAGGATGTTCGTTTTAATCGTAGTCCCTTGGAACTATTAACCGACTCCGCGAACGCTATTACTCAATACGACTAAAAACTATTGACAGTCTTGGTTCGACTTAACTCCCCGCCAAGGCAAGGTGTCGAACTAAGTATCTTACAAACTGTTAGTTCTCAATCGTCACCATCTACGCTAGTCGATGTAATTTTTTTATTCTACTAACATTATGGAATATGCTTATAACCAGAATGATATCGCCTCTCGCATGTATAATGAACGCGCCCGCACGCGCCCGCGTGCGTGTATCTGTATATCTGCCATTTGTCAAAGACATTTCCGTTATATGTAGGTGCTTCCGTTATACTTTCTTATTATATGTTAACAAGCTATGGATATCTTGTTAGTATCCTGTGGATAAGTGCCGGGAATCTGTGGATAACCTGTGGATAACTTTTCAGAGCAGGCCTTGCCGTATCGCGCATAATTTGAAGGGGAGG
>VTLG01016322.1_pt1 | contig 38000 bp, 56 predicted proteins | sample 4694571 | NCBI WGS metagenome assembly VTLG01 (sample SAMN12604809, study PRJNA352737) | marine metagenome | biome: ENVO:00000447; feature: ENVO:00000209|ENVO:00000569|ENVO:01000036; material: ENVO:00002151; isolation source: viral sequences binned using virsorter ...
CTGGAAGAGGAAATTTATACGCACAAGAAACAGGGAACAATGCTAATGGTGCAGCGCTCGGAGCTAACATTACTTCAGGAGATTTCTTTTTAAGAGAAGGAGAAGACCTCATGTCGATTGGAAGATTCATTCCTGACTTTAAAAATTTAGCTGGAAGTGTAGATGTCACTCTTCAATTAGCTGACTACCCCGCTTCAACTAAAGCTTCAAGTTCTTTAGGACCTTTTACGATTACACCTTCAACCACTAAAAAAGATTGTCGAGCAAGAGCTAGACAAATCGCTTTGAAGATTGCAAGCACCGCATTGAATGATGCGTGGAGATTTGGAACCTTCAGAGCTGATATTAAACCAGCAGGGAGACGTTAATGCCTTTTCAATCTGAAAAACAAAGAAGATATTTATGGGCTAACGAACCAGAGATCGCACGAGAGTGGACTGATCGTTATGGTGCAGCTCATGGAGGTATCACAAGATTAGGATTTAGAAGAGGTAATCCCCATAGTGATGGGCAATCAAGCTCTACTTCTAGTTCGAATGATCGATCTCATGATAGAGGTGGTGATAGACATCGACACGTAAGTACTCCAACAAGAAGTAGAATTCAAAACGAGAGAAATGAAGCCCACCGAAGAGCAGAACAACGAAAAGAAATTGCAAGGCAAGAAGCAGAACGACAGGATCATGTTAAACGTTCTTTATTAAGTAGAATAACAGGAGGGGTAGGAAATTTCATAAGAGGAGCAGGAAATATTATAACCCCTATGACTCTTTTAGCAGGAGGAGCTAATGTAATGGGACAAGAAGGTATAGCAAGAATGTTAGCCAGTCTTAATCTAGGTAAAGGAGCAGTTGGCTTGAATAAATATAACAATCAAGGTATTAAAAATTTTAATAACTTAGGACTCTACACAGATAGAATGAATGAAGAGTATGAAGATGAAGGAAGAATAGGAGACTATTGGCGGGAAGGTATAGAAACAGTAAATACTGATATATCTCCCCAACAAAAACCTTTTAGGTTAAATGAGGTGTTTGATGACAGAACTTTAATGGCAGGGCCCATAGGTAATTATGCTCAACAAGCTGTAGCTAATCAAGTACTAGGACAATCATACGGGACACTTGATCCTTTTCAACAACAACAGGTTGATGATGCTATTAATACATATGGAACAACTAGCTTAGGAACCTTAAGAGGATAAGATGGCACAGAAGATAATTAGATTAGGATTTCCAAGAGCAGCAAAGGAATACAAAGCTGGACAATTAGATCAGTTAGTTAACACATTAGAACAAATGATTTTACAATTAAACAATACCTTCAGTAATAATATTCCTGAAGACAACGCAGAACAACAAGGATGGTTTTTTAAATAATGAGTAAATTAGCTCTACAAAGAATAGCGTCGCATGAAAAGTTATGCAGGATTATGCAAAAATTGACACACAAAAAAATCCATCAAATAGAAGAACGAATCAAACGACTTGAAAAAATCATGATCGGGTGCGCAGGAGCTTTAATCACGGGAATGGGATATCTTATATATGTTCTACTCTCACATATTAGTATTTAATTATGGGTAAACCTTTAAAAATATCAGAAGAAGCAGCGGTACAAATGCCTATGAAAACAGTGGCGAGTCTCATCGCGATGGTAGCGATAGGAACGTGGGCCTACTTTGGCATCATTGAAACGCAAAATAGAATTTCTACTACATTAGAACTAATGGAAAAAGATTTAAAAGAGAATACAGAGTTTAGAATTAAATGGCCTAGAGGTCAGTTAGGTTCATTGCCCGCAGATTCTGAGCAGTTCATGATGATTGAGGATCTTTACAAAACCACGGATAAGTTAAATGCACATATCGATTCTATGTCTTTAAATAAAGTTAATATTGAATTTTTAAGAAAACAAATGGACAAAGTATTAATGGATATTGAAAAGCTCAAGGATGCTAACAGAGAAATACACTATAAGAACGGATCACAATAATGGCTAATACTTATAAAAATAATGTATCTACAATTACTTCTACAGGGAGTGATGAAGCTATTTATACATGCCCTTCTGACGCAACAGCTATAGTTAATACTATCTTTGTTTATAATGGCACAGGAGGAGCTGGTGATTTTACTATTACTTTACATGATACATCAGCAGGAAGTTCAGCTAAGATTTACTTTAAATCTTCACTAGGAGCAGCTGCAACAGACACTGTTTTAGGCTCAGGAAATGTTGTAGTTCTTGAGGATTCTGATATATTGAAGATTAATACAACAGTACAACCCATTGACGTGACCGTTAGTGTGTTACAAATAACTAGGTCTTGATTTTAGAGGATAATATGAGTAATAATGAACAAGAGTACAGGATAATCGACGGGAAAAAGGTTCCTGTCATGCCTGCTAAAGCTACGGTAACCGTCAAACACAAAAGAACTGGGGCTGCTTATACAAGTAAAGCCCATTTCGACGCTGACGTAGCCAATCCAGAAACAGATACAACGGATGATGACTTCAGACAAGATGTTCACATTCAAGTCGCGGAGGTAGTAATAAAAGAATGACCCAATTTATAGAAGCAACGCCCGGTACAATAGCAGCAGCGATGGGATATCAATCCCAAGTTCCCCAAAGTCAATATGCAACAGGACAATTAGCTCTTGCTCGAGGAGGACTTGCGTCTTTACCACGCGGTAGATATGCCGGGGGAAGTATTGGTGGTGGAATTATTCAAGGAACTCCTATGTCAGGAGGAAGAACTGGGTATTGGAAGCCTTGGAAAAAAGCTAAAAAATTCGTTAAGAAATTAATCCCTAAAGAACTTGCAGGAGCAATGCAAGTGGCAGCTCCATTTATGCCAGCTCAATTTGGTATACCAATGGCAGCTTTAGGATCTTATAAACAAAAAGGAAGAATTGATCCTTGGGTAATGGCAGGAGCAGCGGCTCCTCATTTAAGATTTGGAACTGACTCCGGTATTTTAGGAGGCATGTCACTAGGTGGAAAAGAAGCTGGTGGCTTTGGTGTTGGTGATTGGTTATTAGGCAACAAGGAATTAGGACAAAAAGGAATTTTAAACTTTGGTAAAGATCAAGGGGGATGGGGCACAGCAATCAAAGATGCTTTATATGGAAGCCCAGAGAAATTTGCTTCGGGTAATGAAGTAGATGAAATTATTAAGGTAGCAGATGCAACCGAAGGTTTAATTGGTAGTGGTGGAGACTACATGGGAGCTCAAGATTTAATTGGTAAAATGGTAAAGGGAGCTACGATGACAGGTGGTAAACTGGATATGATGAAAGTTGTACCTATTCTTTATTTTGGAAAAACATACATAGAAGCTAAAAAATTAGCAGACGATCAAGGAATTGATATTGGTTCAGAAGAACAATGGTTATCAGACCAAGCTTATTGGCAAGATTATTTCTCAGACTTTGCATCAGCATCCACTCCAGAGTGGGCTAAACAGAATTTAAAATCTGGTGGAAGAGCACGAGCTAAATATGCTATGGGTAGTGCACAGTTTCCCCCACAGAAAAGAACTGGATTACAATGGGGAAGTGATAAAGGTGAAGGCTTAGGAGGTATGGAAGTCGAAGCCGATATGAGATATGATGGTGGCTTCATGCCCTATGGTGAAGAACCTAAGGCTGATGATGTCCCAGCAAGATTAAGTAAAGATGAATTTGTCTTTACAGATGAAGCAGTAGCCGGCGCAGGAGATGGAGATGTAAATGTTGGCGCTGAAAGACTGTACAATGTAATGAAAAATTTAGAACAGGGAGGAAGACTCTCTGAAGAAACTGAAGGACAAACCGCACAAGGATTAGGAGCAATGGTATAATGGCTGAAAATATTACACGAGCGTTACCCGCACCCCATTTAGAAGAAGCAGGCAAAGCATTATTAACGGCTGCAAAACCTATAGGAATGACGCAGCTAGATGCGACCCAATTAGGCGCACCTACACAAGCAGGTTTAGATCCGTTTACAAGACAAGCTGAAGCTTTAGCCGCAAGTCAATTAGGACTTGGAGCTTTAACTAGAGATGCAACTTCAGGAGCCGTAACAGGAATTGCTGGCACTCCAGGTGTGGCAGGTTACGAACAATATTTAACAGGAGCAGGAGGAATTAGTGCTCCCACTTATACAGCACAACAATTAGCTGGACCCATGACAGCGGCACAACTATCCACAACCGCAGGTCAAGGATATATGAGTCCTTATGCATCGGCCGTTAAAGATACAACGTTAGCAGAATTTGATGCACAAAAAGCTAGAGACCAACAAAACTTACAACTTAAAGCTCTACAAGCAGGAGCATTTGGTGGTGGTAGACATGGCCTAGCGGAGTCTGACTTCTTAACTCAATCGGGATTAGATCGTGCAGCTTTAACTGCAGGATTAGATCAAGCAGCTTACAAAGATGCTGTAGGATTAAGAGATGCAGATAGAAATTATTTAATGGATCTGGCACAACAGACTCAACAACAAGGACTAGGTTCTCTAACAACATTAGGAGCACTAGGACAATCAGGACAGTTGTTTGGACAAACAGGAGAGGACATCGCATCTCAAAGACAAGCAATGACTTATAAAGAACCGTACGAACGATTAGGATGGTGGGGTAATTTAGTAGCTCAACAAATGGGTGGCTATCCTCAAGCTCCTTATTATTCATCGGCTGGAATTGGAACACAACAAAGTCCATTCATGGAAGCATTAACCGCTGGAGCTGGACTTGGAAATATTCTAGGTAAAATCTGGGGGCAAAGAAGTTCATGACACCTTTAAAAAGACCCATGTTTAAATTAGGAGGACCCTCCGCTGATGGTGTAGGGATTACATCTGGTTTTAAAACTGGAGGTAGGGTTGGATTTGAAAAGGGTTCACCAAATTTACAAGAACAAATCGATTTAAGAATGAAAGAAATTTTAACTCCACAGAAGTATGGAATGACTGAAATCATGGGAGATCTTTCTCAATTAAAAGGAGACACGGTGAAAGAAGGAGTGGTTGAATATAGTGGCATGCTTAATGAAAGAGAAGCTGCTAGAAAAGCAGGAGCTTATCCTCAATTAGATGCTTTACTCAAAGCTAAACAAGCGGAAGCAGACTGGCGTTATAAAACGAAACCAGGAAGAATTGCTGATCAGTATACTGCCATGGATAGTGCTAATCAAATTTTAAATAAGTATGGTACCTTTGAAAACCTGGCAGCTTCAGGAGAATTAGCACAATGGGATTTCTTGATGGGAATTGCTAATGATAATTGGAAACCGATCGCCGTACAAAAAGCAGCTATCGAAGAGATAGTAAGAGCTGAAGAGATACAAGCAGGTGTTCCAAAATTTGTAACTGAAGCAGAAGTTCAAAAAGAAGTTGCTAGTAGATTAAATAGTCTATTAAATTATCTTAAAAAAACAACTAAAATAAGTTCTGCTCCTGGTAATGCTATGGGTGGTAAACCTAGAGTAGCGCGACAGATGGGAAATCCTAATCCCACTATGAATATAGGAATGACAGAACAAATTGATACACCTCAAGGAGACATGAGTATGACAGAAGATGTATCAATGACAGAACAAATGCCAGGTCAAGCGAACAATGATCCTTATACGTTATTAAGAACGCGTTTACCTCAAGAAATTTCCGATGATGTCGTTAGACTCATCGCTTATAATCCTGATGCCTTTGCAGACTTTGCATCAATTGAAACTCAAGAAGACGTTATTGCGTTTAATCAAAAATGGGGTGTGGAACTCGTCGTTGACACCGATATATAGGAGGGTCCATGGCTACTCTACTCGAGAAATTAAGAGCAACAGGTACCAACAATCGTTTTAACCAACCCGATCTTGGTTATTCACAATTACCTGATTCTTACCGATCACAATTAAGATATTTTACCGGACCAGAACAAGATAAAATTCTAAGATATACTCATATCTTTAGTAATGATTTAACTCCTGTCTTAAATTACATCGATGAGATGGCGACAGAGGGAAGATCCAATATTAAAAATCACATAAAGAATTCATCTAAAGAAGATCAGATGAAGTGGAGTGATTATAAATATCTAGGCGATACTCAATACGATATGATGTATCGTAAACAAAGTCCCAAAGCTGTTAAAGCAAGAAAACAAGTTATTACATCAACCCCCGCTCAAGTAGGGATTGGAATTGGAACAGGGATCTGGAATACAATAGCAGGGACCGCGGAACTTGGAGCTGCTCTAGCTGATTTAGCTTTAGACACCGATACTTTATCTAAAGTAGAGAAAGCCTTACCCGCAGTGGATCTCTTAGATATCTACGGCGATCGAGAAGGATCCATCGCAAAATTTACTTCTATTCTAGTTCAATATGGAACAGGATGGGGTGTAGCTAGAAAGATTGCACAAAAAGTTATAGGGAGAATGGCCAAGAAAAAAATTGCTCAAAAAGTAGGAGGGCAACTTTCTAAGGTTTCTATTCCTTCTCTGACTGGAACTAAAACAGGAATGGACATCGCCAGATTTGGTGGCTACTGGGTATTACCAGCAGCGGTAGGTGATGCAGTTGTTTCTACACAAGCGAACGTAAGTTTAGGAGATGTCTTTGGTAAGGAGGATGGTAACATTCTTCAACGAGCATTAATGCATTCTAAAACTGAAAGTCTAGAAGGACTTACAGGGAAAGCAAGAGCCGCAGCTATCTTAAGAAATAAATTAAAATTTGGTGGAGAAGGAGCTGCTTTATTTGGAGGCATGACTTTAGTAGGACCTTCTTTAAAAGGTGCAGCTTGGACTGCAGGTAAAGTCTTAGGGGGTCAACAATTTGGAAAAGGATTAAAGACTCCTGTGGGAACCATACCAACTCGACCTATCCCAACTCCGTTTGGAGAAATTAGTAAAGTACCAGGCCTAGGAGATGCGTTGACGGGAATAACTAAACCATTAGCGTATCAAACCAAAGCTAAAAATCCTTTAGGATTACCAGCAGGCATAGGGGTTCCCGGTTTATTTAGAATTGCTAAAAAAGGTTGGTCGAAAGGTATGACTAAACTAGGGATTCCGAGAAGAGAACTATGGAAGTTTTCTGAATTCGCTGGAGGAGGTTTGTGGGCTGGACTCAGAAGAGCTGTAGATGATTTTCTTCTTTCCCCTCTATCCCCTAGCTGGAAGTTTGATAAAGGAAGTGCTACTGCCATAAGAAAACAACAAAACATGGTAAGAAAAGTTAAGAAAGATTTTGATATTTGGAAACGTAATTTAGATCATGCCATGTATGGCTTGGTTAAAGCTGGTGCAGGGGATATTGCTTTTCAAACTAGAACGGCCATGAAAGCCATGAGCTATTGGGACGACGTTCTTAAATATATGAGGGGGGAAATTAAACTTGATGCTCTTCCTAAATCTTTAAGACTAGGATCTCGAGCTATTAGACAGATGATTGATGAGCAAACGAAAGCCTTAACTCCAATTATCAGAGACATGGATATTAGAGATGAACTTATTAAGAACATGGGTAAATATCTTCATACCAGTTATGAAATCTTTAAGAACTCTAAGTGGAGAGTATCTAAAGAAGACTATGCTAAAGGTGTAGATTACTTCATGAATCTTTTAAGAACTACTACTGACTTTAAAGGAGTTCGAAAAGGTACTGAGAAATATAATAGAATGCTGGTTGAAGCTAAACAAAAAGTCAATAGAATTCTAGAGATAGGAAGAAGTGAAGGATTTACCCCAGGTATAAGGCTACAAAAAATTATGAATGAAGCAGCAGAGATAAAAGTACCTGCTAATATCTTTAAAGATATAAAGAATGTACCTGACGAAATAGCAACTCTCTTAGGTAAAGTAAGAGATCCACAAAATATTATTTTAGATACTTTAGTGGAGCAGGCTCATACTATTCATTCCTATAATGCTTATCGAGAACTAGCGAATCAAGCAATGGGTAAATGGATCTTTAAAAATAATAAAGAATTTTTAGATTGGGCCGCTAAGCAAGGCCAAGGCATTCCATCTCCAAGAGGTTTAGCTCCGATTACGGTAAAGAAACCATACAACATGGATCTTGAAGATATCTTTAAAAATCCTGATGGAAGTTCGATGGTAGCAATTCCTGAGATGGCAAAAGCTATTAGTGATCAAACTTTATTAGTAGATATAGCCTTGAAGTTTCCGTTTTGGAAAGCAGCTTTAGCGATTAAAGCAGGAACTCAAGTGAACAAAACGGTTCTTTCTTTAATGACACAAATGAGAAACATTACAACCGCTTCTGCATTCGCCATGGCGAATGGTCATGTGGGAATGGGAGCGTCAGTCGCTGATAATTTTGAACATCTATGGAAACATATGGTGGGTAAACACAAAGACCCAGAAAAATTAAAAGATTTATTATCAGAAGCTCTGGAAGCTGGAGCTTTAGATTCATCTACGATCGCTACTGAATTAGAAAAAATGATTCCTGAATTAATGGGACCAAGTAAAGTTCCAAACATTAGGAAGACAGCTGAACAAGTTGTAGGTAAAATTAAAACAGGAAAAGTTCCTGACCTAAGTGATGTTGCAGGAAGAACGGTGAGTGATGTAGGTAATGTAGGTTTAATTAGTGATGAAATTTTTTCTCGTCTCTTAACAAATAAGGGAGCCGTGGGAAGACTCGTACAAAAATCTATTGAAGCGTATCAATTGGGGGATAACGTATGGAAACTCTTTGGATATCAATTCACCAAGTCCCAATTAAAACCTGCATTTAGAAATATAGAAGATGTTAAAACGTATTTCAGAGAAGTAGAAGGATTTGAATTTAATCCTTACAAATCTGGTTCAACAACAGCAGGAAAGAATGGACAAAATTTAAAAACAGTTGACGATGCTATTAAAGAAATAGCAGGGCTCCAAATTAGAGATGTCTATCCTAACTATTCGATGGTCCCCCGAGCGGTACAAACGATTAGAAAAATTCCTTTCTTTGGAAACTTCGTAGGGTTTACTTCAGAAATGTGGAGAAACTCTTACGAAATGTTAAGAAGAGGAACAGCCGAGATGGCGTCAAGCAATCCATACATTAGACAGATGGGAGCAAGAAGATTGTTGGGTTACACTACAACAGTAGGAACTCTAGTCCCTATTACATATAATATTGCTACCCAACTAACTGGGGTTCCTAAAGAATTTATGGAAGCCTACAAAGCAAGATTTGGTGCCGACTATCAACAAGGTCATACTTTAATTCCAATTAGTAAACAGGATAAAAATGGAAAAGTAGATGCAGTAGATGCAGATACCCTTCACCCTTATTCCGACGTTCAGAAACCTTTCAAAGTTTATATGGATACATGGTCTCAGGGAAAGAAAACTGATCAAGGAACCTTAAGTTTATTCAGACAAGCAATGGTTGATTCCTTACTAGGACCAAGCGGTCTTCTTAAACCTTTCGTAGCTAAATCTATTGCATGGGAAACATTGCAAGAGGTAATGCCGGATAAGAATGGAATTTCCAGATCTAAAACAGGAGCTTTAATTGCTGACTGGAATAATGACAGAGATCCTTGGAGTAAAACAATGTATTACATTTATTCTAAAGTTCTTCCAACTACATTAAAGAGTGGAGAAAAAATCTATCGAGCTTTCAAAGGACAAATTAATAAGAGCGCCATTGAATACGATCCAGAAAAAGAAGTAGCAGCTACTCTAGCTGGGTTTAGAGTGTTAACTCTCGATCCCTATAAGAGTATGAAATATAAAGTAGGAGCTATTGGAGGAGAGTTATCCAACGCTAGAAAAGTATTTATTAATAGATCTATAGCAGCAAACACTTTAATGGATGATTTTGCCCGAATTGCAGAAGGGGACGCACCAGTTAATATTAATTCAGAGTTTCAAAACTATCAGAAGAATAGATATAGAATATGGTCTGAAGCTTATAAAGATATAGAAGCTTTAAGAATTATGAACTATACCGAAGCGCAGATTAGGGAAATGATAGAAGGGCGTAGAACTTTTTCCGCAGATGAAGTTAGTAATTTATTATTAGGACGGTTTAGTCCAGCTAAAGTACCTGAGATTAATTTCCTTAAAAATAATGGATTCTCTGCACAAATTAAACAAATCAATAGAGAATTAGGAACGGCTTATTCTCCACAGGAATTTTATAATAGATCCGATCTTCAAGAAATATATAATATTTGGAACAACGCTCAATTAGGAAAAGGACTAGATGAAATAGAAGAAGAGTTAGGAGTTCCTATCAACGTAAGACAAAGAGAACTCATAGAAGATATTGAGGATAGAAGAGACATCATTATAGAGCAACAGCAGGAGGATCGTCAAAGATTGCTTGATCAACAGAAGAAAATCAGAGACAGAATTCTGGAGAACCGGAACAATCAAAAATCTTCGCTGCCAATTGGCACTCCTCCACTCGATACTGAAATTTTCACCGCGTCGCGTGTATATCCTACTAATTCCGGGACAGTGGACCAAACAACTGGGTTGACAAGGAACCAAACAGCATTATTATCCCCCGGAGAACAGGAGATAGTAAAGAGATCTAACCAGGGTATCGGTAGTCTCACATAATATGCAGTTATCAAAGAATTTTAGCTTGCAAGAGCTTATAAAGAGCCAAACAGCCGAAAGGAAGGGGATTGATAATACCCCTAGTACCGAGCACCAGGAAAACCTGAAATTGCTCTGTACGTCGATCCTACAGCCTATTCGAGACCACTTTTCTCGCGTAGTGAGTGTATCTAGCGGATATCGCTCTCCAGAGCTGTGTACAGCCATAGGCTCAAAAATCACGTCGCAACATGCCCGTGGAGAAGCGGCGGATTTCGAAATCTTTGGTTTATCTAACAAAACACTAGCTGATTATATTGATTCAGAACTTCATTATGATCAACTCATTCTCGAGTACTGGAAAGAATCAGATCCGAACTCAGGATGGGTGCATTGTTCTTTTTCAGCGGGTAACAACAGGAAACAATATTTGAAAGCCTATAAAGACGAAAACAATAAGACACGTTACGAACCAATATAGGAGGGACAATGATCACACGGATGTGGAACTGGTGTAATGATAGTTATGAATTGGTGATGGTGAAAATTCCAAATCGTTATCAAGGATTAATTCTATTTATTATGCTACTTGCAATTTGGTATAAATAGATTATATTGGTCTTAAGAGTGCTTTAGGAGGCTCTTATTATTAACTGTCTAACAAAGGAGGTTATATGACTGATCTAATAAATCTAAACAATTTCCTAAACAACGCAATCGGCTTTGAATCGTTTTTTGAACGTTTCAATCGCTTGCCTACAATCAATACTGGCTTTCCCCATTATAATATAAAGAAAGTTGGTAAGGATAAATACGTTCTTGAAATGGCTTTAGCAGGTTATAAAAAATCTGATATTGAAGTTGAGGTTCAAGATGGAATCTTATCGATTGAAGGAGAAGGTCCTGAAGGTAAAGAGGACTTTGTTCACAAAGGCATAGCAATGCGTGCATTTAAAAGACAATTACAATTGTCTGAATATGTTGAATGTACGGGAGCTAAGTTAGAAGATGGAATCTTAAAAGTGGAATTAAATTATAATCCACCGGAAGATAAAAAAGCTAAAAAAATTAAAATAGCTTAAATCCAATCTTTTAATTCTTCGCCCATCACTTCAGAGGCGATATTAATCTTCTTGCGGAGGGCTTTGACAATTTTTGTGTCAACAGTATCCTCCGCAATGATGTCGATGTAGGTAACAGGTTTCTTTTGACCTATTCTATGAATACGGTCTTGCGATTGAAGTCTTTTTTCTAAATCATAACCATTGGAATAATAAATCATGGTCGACGCAGCGGTCAGCGTGATTCCGTAACCACCCGTAGCTGGAGTGCCTACAATAAAACGTACTTTAGAATCATTCTGAAAAGCTTCTCGATTCCTATCGCGTATTTCTTGGGGAGTTAAACCATAATAATCTACCACGGCACCCGGACCATGGACCTTTTGGATTTCTTTAATAATTTTTTTAACGTCGTGCTGGTAGTGAGCCCAAATAACTACTTTTCCTTCAATTTCATGTAAGGCATCCATTAATTCAGACAATCGGTTATTCTTTATATCTTGTATAGTACCATCATCAGCAGTGAAGTGGCCGCATGTAATTTGTTGTAATCTCATAATTTGAGTTAAGGCAGTAGCGGTGGTGACGGCTTTACCACCAAAGAAAGCGAGAGCCATCTTTTTCATTTGTCTATATACTTGTTGTTGTTCAGGAGTGAGTTCAACCTCTCGTTTCATAAACGTTTTAGCCGGGAGATCTAAACAATCTTCTTTTAACACTCTAAAAGAAAAAGGTTTTAATTTGTCAGCCAATTCTTCTAGATGTCTAAATTTGGTTATAATTTGAACTGAACGACCATAAAAATTAGCGGTTTTCATTTCCGCATATCGATTTCTAAACGCGTAAAAAGATTGGAAGTCCAATAAGTAAGGATCTAAAAATTCACATTGAGTATAAAGATCTAAGGGGTTCTTAGTGACAGGAGACCCTGTTAAAATTCTTCGATATTTAGCCATTTTAGAAATTCTAATAATGTTTCTCGTTCTCTTGGCTTTAGGATTTTTAATAGTAGTGCTTTCATCAACCGCCATTAGAGTTTTGTGAGAAAGCATAAATTTTTCTGCAAATTTTAACCCCTTGGTCGTACTAAAAGATTCCACATTCATAATTAAAATGTGAAGGTCATCATCTACTGTAAATAAAGAATCTAGCTTGGCTTTTTGAGTTTTATTAATAAGGGCTTGCCATAATACTGCCTTTTTTTCGACATGATCTGCTAAATGTGCAGGTATTTCCTGCTTAAACCAGGTCCCTATAACCCCTTTCGGTGCCACAATTAAGGCACCATCAATCTTGCCCTTATCATAAAGCATAGACATATTATCGATGAGCACTTTGGTTTTACCCGTACCCATTTCCATAAAGAGAGCATACACTTCTCTATTCCATGATTTTTCAAGAGCATCTAGTTGATGCTTATAAGGTTCAGTTTTAAATTTATAATTCATAACTTTCTAATATTGCCCGCCTCCCTCCATTTCATACTTTCTAGTGTTGCATAATATACTATTGTATGATACCTTGTCAACAATGAAAGTCAGAGAGTATATTAAAAAAATGGAACTTAATGATAAATTACCTATCGTATATGTAATTCAGGAAATTGCTGGTACTAGGGAAGGGCGCCCTAAAATTAACATATTAGGTGCCTCTCAATATGGAACATTTAGATTTTTATTACCTGAACTTTCACAAATAATTTTTTCACCAGGTCCTTTAATATTTAAATTAAGAAAAGGATTAAAAGAATTTAATGAACGAGATTATTTATTATTAACAGGAGATCCAGCAATTATAGGGGTTGCATGTTCTATAGTTTCTGATATAACCAGTGGTAAGTACAAGTTACTTAAGTGGGATAAACAAGAAAGAAAATATTATCCTATTGAAATAAATTTATATGAAAGAGGAGAAATCGATGAATAAAATAGATTTTGAAAAAGACCAAGAAGAAGTTCTAACGCGAACTAAAGAGATTAGATCTTTATCTGATCAAGTTCTTAAATTAAGATCTTTAGAAGATGAAATGAAAAGAGATGAAGACGCTCTAAAAGAAAAACAAAAAGAAATAGATAAAATTTCTCAAGATGTAATTCCCACCATGTTAAGCGAAATGGGATTATCATCATTGAAGTTAGCTGATGGATCATCAGTTGATGTAAAACCGTTTTATAGTGCTAGCATTTCTGTGAAGAACAGAGAAGCAGCTTATAAATGGCTTCGTGAACAAGGCCTAGGGGATATCATAAAAAATGATATCACCGTTTCCTTTGGACGGAACGAAGATAACAAGGCGGCAGACTATGCTAACCTTGCGAAGAGTCACGGGTTCGAACCGACACAAAAGTTGAAGGTCGAGCCTATGACTCTCAAAGCAATGGTCCGTGAACGTATTGAGAAAGGTCTCGATATGCCCATGGATACTTTTAACGTGTTCGTAGGAAACCGAACCAAACTAACAAGGAAACAATAACAATGAACCAAGAAGCACGACAAACAGCAGTTGCTAAAAAAGCAAATGCACAGCTTCCATCCACTGGATTATTTGAAGGTGATGCGAACGCTGGCTTTCATACGATATCGCAAGAAGATCTTGCGCTACCGTTTTTGAAAGTTCTAGGACAGCTGTCTCCAGAAGTTAATACGAGACATGCTAAACATATTAAGGGGGCAGAACCTGGTATGATCCTAAACACCGTCACGAACGAACTTCATGATGGGGCAAAAGGTATAAATGTCATTCCCTGCTACTACAAAAGAGAATTTGTAGAATGGAAGGACAGAGGAGAATCAATGGGCGCACCAGTAGGAACGCACGCTGCCAATTCTGATGTTGTGAGCTCTGCAAAGAGAGACAATATGAATAAAGATCGATTACCAAATGGTAATTATCTTGAGAATACAGCGAGTCATTTCGTACTGATGCTCGGCGAAAATCCCTGCACAGCATTGATTACCATGAAGGCAACTCAATTAAAGACGAGCCGTAAATGGAATACAATGATGATGGGCATTAAGCTCCAAGGAAAGAATGGTTTATTTACACCACCAAGTTATAGTCATGTCTATAAGTTGACGACTGTCCAACAGTCCAACGATAAAGGAACATGGTTTGGCTGGGATGTATCTAAAGTCGGTCCGATCCAAGATAGATCAATGTATGACCAAGCGAAAAGCTTCTCTCAGAATATTTCTAAGGGAGCAATTCAAGGCAAGCATTCAAGTGATTCCGAACCAACAAGGAACACTCCTTATTAAGGAATAGAACATGCCGTTCTATATGGGGCGCAAGCGGGAGACTTAATGCGCCCCGTTAAATAGGAGAAAGGAATTATGAAGTTTGCTAAAATATTTAATGGTTTAAAGAGAGCATATGGTTGTACCTATATAAAAACGCAACCTACTAATGGTGAGAAACTAAAAGGGAAATCCTTCATTAAGAGAGAACCCGTCACCTTACAACATTACGAAAATCATATTAAAGGAATTGAACCCACACTAGGAATTGTCCCTATTACCGATGAAAACACTTGCCTTTGGGGGTGTATCGACGTCGATAGTTATGCAGGGTTTGATCATATAAAATTATTAAACAAAATTAAATTATTTAAACTTCCACTCATTGTCTGCAGATCTAAAAGTGGAGGAGCCCATATCTTTTTATTTTCTAAAACCTTTATCGAAGCTAAAGTCATGAGAGATAAACTTTTAGAAATTAGAGCCGTCTTAGGATTTGCTAATGCAGAAGTCTTTCCAAAACAAATTGAATTAAAATCAGAAGAAGACACAGGAAACTTTTTGAATTTACCTTACTTTCAAGGAGACAAAACAACACGATATGCTTTCACACAAGAGGGGAAAGCTGCAACGTTAGAACAGTTTTATGGTCTCGTCGATGCTTATGCGACGAAAATATCCTCCATAAAAGTGGAGCGACCGCAATCGGAATTTTCTGATGGTCCTCCATGTATTGAAACATTGGCGGCTGAAAAAATAACAGAAGGAGGGAGAAATGCCGCCTTGTTTCATTTTGCGGTCTTTGCAAAAAAGAAATGGAAGAACTGGAAAGAAAAAGTCTCCTGGTTCCATGAAAATTATATGATAGGAGATTTAGATCAAAACGAAATTGATACCATTAAGAAACAACACGAGAATAAAGAGTGGGGATTTAAATGTAAAGATGAACCCATGTGTAGTCACTGTGATAAAGCTTTGTGTCGAACTAGAAAATATGGAATTGGCAATGCGCCTAGTTTTCCAGAATTAAGTGATCTACAAGAAATTCAACTGGAACATCCTTATTACTATTTAAACGTGGATGGAAAACGATTAAAACTCGATAGTGCAAAACATTTAAGACAACAATCTTTATTTGAAGAAGCCTGTATTGCAGGCGTAGGCATGTTACCTCCTACTTTAAAAACCAAAGATTGGAAAAGTTTAATTAATGGACTTCTGGCCGGGAGAGAAATTATTGAAGCGCCCGAAGGAATGAAAACAGAAGATCAACTCTTAGAACATTTAGAAGATTATTGTAGTGATCGAAGACAAACAAAAAGAAAAGAAGACATTGAAAGAGGAAATGTGTGGAGTGATGAGCAACATCATTACTTTAAATTTAGACATTTCTTTCATGACCATTTACAACGAAGACGATGGGCTCATGACTATCAAAAAACTTCAGCATGGATGAAAGAATGGTTTGATGCAAAAATTAAAGTATTGGATGCTGGAGGAAAAAGCATCAAAGTCATGTATGTTAAAAAATTTGAGATAAAGAAAACAGAATTTAAATCACCAACGTATAAAGAAAAGGATGCCTTTTAATGATTAAAAAAATAATAATTTATGCAGGGGATCGATGGGCTTTTTTAAAAACCTACATCTGTATTAAGTTTAAACTATGGAAATAAAATGACAACGATTGTATTAGGACCACCGGGTACCGGCAAGACAAGAACGTTATTAAATAAAGTAGAAGACTATTTAAAAGAAACGGATCCCGATAAGATTGGTTACTTTGCTTTTACGCAGAAAGCAGCCTACGAAGCAAGGGATCGAGCGATGAAGAAGTTTAATCTTACAGAAGATGACCTTCCTTATTTTAGAACCTTACATTCCTTAGCCTTCAGACGATTAGGAATTAAAAAAGAAAATGTGATGCAACCCCATCACTATAAAGATTTAGGAGATAAATTAAAACTTCCTCTCTCTGTTCCCTCATGGGATACCGATGAAAGTCATGCCTTCTTCTCTTCTAACAGTGAAGAGTTAAATATTATTGACAAAGCTAAACACAAACAAATCACCGTCGAACAACAATATGATTTGGGAGAACATACGAAAGAAGTCTCAAGAGAAAAATTAATTATCCTAGATAATGAATTAAAAATTTATAAAAAAGAATATGGGCTGATTGATTTTCATGACATGATCTCTCAATTCATTAAGAGTGATAAGTGTCCTAAATTTGATGTAACCTTTATTGATGAGGCACAAGATTTATCTCGCGTTCAATGGGATATGGCTAAAAACATTTGGACCAACACCGATGATTCTTTTGTGGCGGGTGATGATGACCAGGCTATATTCAGATGGGCTGGCGCGGATGTGGATAGTTTTATTGCACTGGATGGTAAAATAAATCAATTAATTCAATCATTTAGAGTACCTGCTAAAGTTCATAAATTAGCGGCCAATATTGTAAACAGAATTTCAAATAGAATCAACAAGAATTGGTTGCCTTCTCAACGTGAAGGAGATGTGAAGTGGTATGATAGTTTCGATCAAATTAATTTAAAAGAAGGAAAATGGTTGGTTCTAACTCGAACAAACTACCAACATAAAGCGATTGAAGAAGTTCTTTATAAAGATGGTTTGTATTATAAAAGTAGAAAAGGAAAAAATTATGAAGGAGAATTATATAAAGCCGTTACGGATTGGGAAAATTTGCGTAAAGGATCATTATTAGAATATAAAAAATTATCTCATATCTTTAGTTATATGGGTCCCAACAATTTAGATAAGCTAGCCATTCAAGGAATGGCTAAAGAAGCTTTTTATGGCATAGACCAACTCAAAAGAGATTATGGTTTAAAAACAAATGCCGTTTGGTATGAAGCATTGGACGGTGCGGGATCAAGACGCGTAGAATATTTAAGATCCATGAGAAATAATGGAGAAAAATTAAATCAAGATCCTCGAATAAACATATCCACAATACATGGTGCAAAAGGTGGAGAGTGTGATAACGTAGTTTTACTGACAGATCTTACAGAAAATACTCAGAAAGGATATGATAGAAATCCTGATGACGAAGAAAGATTATTTTATGTAGGAGCAACAAGAACTAAAGAGGCTTTACATATTGTAAGGCCTAAAGACATTTATAAAGGATATAAGATATGAGCATATGGGAAAAGCAGATCGGTGGACAACACTACAAGAAAATGAAAATTCAGCCGAGTGAATTCGTTCACAAAAATAAAATGTTATTTGCAGAAGGAAACGTCATTAAATATATTTGTCGTCATCCTTATAAAGATGGCAAGCAAGATTTATTAAAAGCCATTCATTACTGTGAAATGATTATTGAAAGAGACTACGGAGAAGAAAAAGAAAAACAAGAGACATGGATAGAAGGCTATAGAAAGTGGAAGAAGAATGTATAAACCTTTACCTAAAGAACTCACATTAGGATTTTCAAAGATACACGACATCGGAGTCTTCGCGAAAGAAAAGATTACCAAAGCAACTAATTTGGGAATGAGTCATGTCCAAATTAGTGATTCTTTAATTAGAACTCCTCTTGGAGGATTTATAAATCATAGCGAGGATCCTAATTGCGAAAAAGTTAAACTTTATTTTAGAACAGATAAACTTGCTTTTACTAAATGGAATCTAGTGACCATTAAAGATATCAAAGTTGGAGAGGAGTTAACGTTAAAGTATACGTTTTATAAATTATGAGTTTACAACCTCCTTTGTGGCAGCCTCAAACCGAATGGGTACCCCCTGAAGAATTTCCAGACCTATCAAAGTACCAGGAAATTTCCATTGACTTGGAAACAAAAGATCCTGACCTAATTAAAATGGGATCAGGTTCTGTTACAGGTAATGGTCATGTGACCGGCATTGCTATCGCCGTAGAAGGTTGGTCCGGTTATTATCCTATTGCTCATGAAGGTGGAGGAAACATGGATCGCGACAGAGTCTTGTCCTGGTTCAGAGACGTAATGAAAACGAACGCTCTTAAAATTTTTCACAATGCTATGTATGATATGTCATGGATTATGACGTTAGGTATTCCAGAAATTAATGGAAGGATTGTAGATACGATGATTGCTACAGCCATCGTTGATGAGAATCGCAGACGTTATGACCTTAACTCTTGTACGAGAGAATATATTGGCAAAGGAAAAGATGAGAGCCTATTATATGCCACCGCTAAAGAATGGGGAGTCGATCCAAAAGCAGAGATGTACAAGCTACCAGCCATGTACGTAGGGAATTATGCAGAGAAAGACGCAGAGATTACTTTAGAGTTATGGAATTATTTAAAACAAGAGATTCAAAACCAAGACTTAGAAGCTATTTTTAAATTGGAGACCGATTTATTTCCGTGCCTGGTTGCGATGAGACATAAAGGAGTCAGAGTCGATGAAGAATTAGCTAATCAATATAAAAAAGATTTGGTTGAAAAAGAGAACAAGTTATTACAAAAAGTCAAGAAAGAAACAGGGTTAGAAGTTCAAATTTGGGCGGCCAGAAGTATAGCACAAGTCTTTGATAAATTAAAGCAACATTATGATCGTACAGAAAAGACGCAAGCCCCTTCCTTTACGAAGAATTTTTTAGTTAACCACCCCAACCCTACGGTTAAACTGATTGCCCAGGCTAGAGAAATAAACAAAGCCCATACCACTTTTATAGATACTATACTCAAACATTCACATAAGGGAAGAATTTTTTCAGAAATAAATCAATTAAGATCTGATAACGGTGGCACAGTCACCGGAAGATTTTCTTACGCACATCCAAACCTCCAACAGATTCCGGCACGGAACAAAGAATTGGGTCCTATGATTCGTTCTTTATTCTTGCCGGATGAAGGTTGTACCTGGGGTTGTTTTGACTACAACCAGCAAGAGCCTAGACTCGTTGTACATTATGCGTGTCTATCAAAGATGTATGGTGTGGATGAAGTTGCGGACGCGTACCACGAAGGTGACGCCGATTTTCACAGCATTGTATCAGAGATGGCTGGCATTCCCCGTAAACAAGCGAAGACAATTAATCTAGGTTTGTTTTATGGAATGGGTAAAAATAAATTACAAGCCGAATTAGGGGTTTCAAAAGATCGATCCGATGAGCTCTTTAAAAAATATCATGGTAAAGTTCCTTTCGTTAAAATGTTAATGGACGCAGTCATGAGAAGAGCACAAGATTCAGGAAAGATTAGAACGCTTTTGGGTAGAGTTTGCAGGTTCCATTTGTGGGAGCCAGCACAGTTCGGGATTCATAAAGCTTTGCCTCATGAAGAAGCACTCAGGGAACACGGACCGGGGATTAGAAGAGCCTATACTTACAAAGCTTTAAACAAACTTATACAAGGATCAGCCGCAGATATGACCAAAAAAGCCATGTTAGACCTATTTAGAGAGGGTATTATTCCTCATATTCAGGTACATGATGAGTTGGATATTTCGGTAAAAGATGATAAAGAAGCTAAGAAAATAGTACAAATAATGGAGACCGCAGTTGAACTAGAGGTCCCAAATAAGGTAGACTACGAGTCTGGTAAAAACTGGGGCGATATACATTAGGAGGAAAAATGGAAACATTAAAACACTTATGGCAAGATCATAGAAAAATAGTGATCGGCGTAGGAATCGTTGTGGTTATTTTAATAATCGCAGCACTATAATAAATCAAAACAGATAGGACTTTATGTTGCATGGCTTACTTAAACGTAAACATACCAGCAACGTATGCCCAAATCCGAAGAGAATTTCTATATGATCTTAAGGATCACCACGGAGAAGTGGAAGACTGTATTATCTTTGGTCTGGCATCGATTGCAGGGAGGGCTCTATTGTTCCATGCAATTATGGAAAATGGTGCTATCTTCTATCGGCTACCAATACATGCGTTTCTTCAACGCGGATATAAAATCGATGAAGTTCCTAGGGCTAGGCTGGACGAACTGGAGCTTTGGAATTGTTTCAGTTATTATCCTGCTGTTACTACTTTCGATATCCTAGGAGGGCAATCCGGAAAATATCTAGGAAAAGACAAGAAATGGTATAAAGGCCATTATCTTTTTACAATTGACTTTGCTCATCCGGAGAGTAATATAGTCGATACGGATCATTCCGAAATCCCGCACGAACATAAGTGCGCTCACATTCTCGCTCTTGAGAATGGTAACTATGCAGCTCAACCCAATAATAGAGTAATATGGAGCATTCCATCCTTTACGGTTAAGGATGAAATTCCATACGATTGGAAGACACAGACGTATGATTGGACTGTTGAAAATACTACCCAATGGAGAACGGAAGATTCAGACCGATTTTTTTACGGAATTGAAGAAACTAAAAATGAATAAATGTACTGAATGTAAATGTAATTGTCACTGCAATGTTGGTGAACATTCAGACCTTTACGGTGTTTGCCCTTGTAAGGATTGCAAACACGAGGAGTGTGAAGTATGTCAGTAGACCCCCAAAAATGTTGCAAACTACATACTGAAAAAAAAGAACAGGACGGAGAATGCTGTCAACTAAGCACTCAAGAACAAGCGGAACAACAAACGTATGAATATACGGTGAAGATTCCGGAACAGATAAAAGTTAATGAATGATAAATTAATAACTGCTTTACTCGCTATTCTATTAGCGCTGGGAGGGTGGACGCTGCAGCGTACCTTTTCTCTCTCACAAGATATGGTTCTAATTAAAACCAAAGTCGAGGTAATAGAAAATGAAGTACAGAACTTTAAAAATTTTAAAGGCAAGAAGAATCGCAAGAAAAAGAAAAAACAGAGCGATTAGATGGATGCAATATTTCATATCGTCTATCATTATTGGTCTAATTTTAATGTTTGCAGCTACTTCAGCTGAAGCTAAGAACGAATACCTCGGCCAAAACTGGCGTGACTGTTATGCTGGTGATATAACTCCTTGGGTTGAATATAGACAAGGCGGAATGGACTACATCGACAGAGGTTCAAGCTCTCATGAAGATCATGAGTATAGAGTAGGAGTAAACTTTCGTTTTAAATTTGGAAATACCTGCGATAAAAAATTTAAAAAAGCACAAGAAGAAAGGTACGAACTTAGACATCAAATAGAACTTCTTAAAATTTGTAGAAAATATAGAAATGTAGAGATGGGACCTGAACTAGAACTCGTCGCTAAAAAATGTAGAGATATGAAATTCCTCAAGAAGGAAGACAAGAGAGAACGAACGAATGATAATCTCTTTGATGAGATTATGAAGCAAGAACATAAAAAACAAATGGAATTAAAGGAAACCAATGGACTTACAAAAGAATAAACTCATTGTTATAGTCCCTATTGTGGTATCCATCCTGGCTGCGACCTTTGGATCCATTAGATATATTATTAATTTAACGGATACTATTGAAGCTAATAATCAACAAGTCATAATGCTCAATAAAGACATTCAAATAATCTTTGATAAATATGCACAAGATAAAGAGGAGTTTACAAGAGAGATGTTTAATGTTAATGCTAGGGTAACAGAAGTAAATGCATACTTCAGAGCTTTGGAAGAGATCCTTAGAAAAACCACCGACTCGGTTAGAGATCAACAGTGGGATATCAAGGACCTACAACGTGAAGTGATGGGAGATTAATGGCTGATAAGTTAATGACATTATTGGTAGGATTGCTCATAGCCCTAGGAGGCTGGAGTCTTTCTCGTACCTTTGAACTCTCTACCATTCAAGCCGTACATGAAGATAAAGTGGATAAATTAGAGAGACAAGTACTTAAGCTAGAAGATCAGGTTGATAAGATGAAAGATTCAGACGAAGACATTATGGAACAGCATAAACAATTATTTAAAATTTTAGAAAAGGAAGATACCCCATCAGGGTATTCATATAACTAATGGTCGAGACAGTCATCGCATTACTCATGTTTGTAAACGGAGAAATTAAGGAACACCGTATCCAGCCTTCCATGGGAATTTGCCTTCGAGGAAAACGTGAAGCGGAACGCCAGTACAGTGAGACCGTCTCCTATAAATGTATTAAATCTAAAGCTGAGACTGAGATGTACTTAGGTGAAAAACACATCACGAAAATTATCCTCGAATAATGCCCATAAATCTAAAAACCCTATGGCGAAACTTTTGCAGTCGAAGATTTTTCAAGGCCGCAAAATCCCCAGCAAAAAAACGTACACGAGGAAAGAGAAGCACAAGACCTTTTGGTTTATTTGAAAATATAGGGAAAGAATTTTTTAAAATTAAAGTTAAAGTCGCATGGGGACGTTGTCCTCATTGTGATACCATCTCTCAAATGGTATCGGTCCGGTCAGGTTATTATACTTGCACGTTTTGTAGAGAATTAACAAAACAACACATTAATGGATCCATTCAGTATTTACCGATTAATGATGCCCACGCGTTAGACGAGAAGAAAGATGGCGCGTAAGAAGAAACCTTTATTTGGGGTTTCTAACTACAAGAAAAAAGTAAAAAAGAAACGCCCCGGCAGGCACTCCAAGCGCCCAAATAAACGCTCAAAGCGTAAGAAGTCGCGAGGCCAGGGAAGAAAACGTGTGCTATAATGTACAAAATTTTAATATTAGCTTATCTCATAGGCAATGATCCCATCATGACCCAACAAAATTTTCAAATGGAGGGTTGGTTTAGAACCATGGAAGAATGCCAGGCTGAATTAGTGAGTCAACACCCCGACCAAAGCTTTAAAGTCATGAGAGAATTTGTAGAAGATAATAATTTCGAATGGGATTGGCTCGTGGCAGGGTGCACGAACGAAGAAACAGGCGAGAAATACATGGTATTTCCTGAATATCCCAATGGAAAACCCCCAGAATTAGAGGGTTTAACCTTTGAATTAAAAGACATATTAATTTAAATTTTCCACTTGACATATCAATTATCCTACATTATATAGGGTAATAGAAAGAGGTAAATTATGAAAAAGAAAGACGCAATAAAAGAGTACCAAAAACAATGTGTTGATCAGCGCGTAGATTTATTCTATGTGGCTGATAGACTTAAAGGGATTCTTAACGACAGTAAAACAGATACTCACCTTAGAATTCAATTAGAAGAGTTCAAAGATGAGTGTGTCATGAATATTGGTGTGAATGCCCTAATAGAAAGGTATGAGTACTAATGATTAAAGTTGATAAAAGATCTAAAGATTCAGTATATATTACTATTGGTAAATGGGTAATATATATTGATAACTCAACCGGTGAACACATCATAGAGAGTTGGGTAGAATGAGATACGAATACACCATCACGGACCACGAAGCTAAAACAGAAACGGTCAAAGCTATGAGCTATAAGAAGATGAAAAAGAGCTTATTACTCAAGACTCCTAAATTTACAGGGACTATTTCTTATATTAATAAGAAAGGGAATGATATCGTGAAGAGCTTTAGAGATGGAAGAGATAACACGTATGGAGACAACCAGTATGACTTTGTTCACTAATCAAAAAGAAGTGGATAGAGCGATTCAAGCCGCGGTTGACCAAGCTGAAAAATGTAAAGGTTTCAGAACCCACTGTGTCCTCTGTGGATGTACACCCAAACCGGATCAATGGTCCAGTCAAGTTGAAAATGCTTGCATGGACTGTGTATGAAGTACGTTATTATTCTTCTGCTCAGCGTCAGCGGAGTCGAGAAGATAGAATTAAAGACTAACGGTCTAAACTGTAATGAAATTGCAGATGCGTGGATGGAAGTCAACACCACGTATCAAGAGGGTGAGAATCAAGGCAACTATACCAAAGAGGGTAAGCTATTCATGGGTCATATTTGTGAATAATCAGTCCCATTCTGTCAGAGGGAATCGACAATGAATGGGAACAAAAGGTGAGAAGTTTTCCGTCTACCACAATTTAGACATATTGTCAAATCTTTTCTTCTTCTTTAAGTTGTTCCGCACACATAAACTTTACATAGATTTTATTGGCATTAATATATTCCTCACCCATTATATTATATAACGCCAAGGTGTCATTGGTCCCGGCATACATACAGTCGGCCCAGCTATTATACTCGATGTTCTTCGTGTAGGGTTCCTTGCAATTGCCATATAAAGCAGAGCAAATAATAACACTTAATACGATGATTTTCATTGACTTCCTCTCGTTAAAATCCTATATTATGACTTATGGAAAGCGATAATTTTTTAAATGTGCTAAGATTTATTAGCAGAGAAAATGTAAAATTAAAAGCTAAAGTTAAAGCTCAGGAAGATGAAATTGCTGCGCTCCATACTATTTTAAAACAAGAAGAAAAGGAAGAAGAGGAAAATAATAATGACAGACATAACTAAATATAGAAATATATCAGTTAGAATTCCTGTATATACGGACTTGCAGAAGATTGCGAAAACGTTAACAGGAGTCGAAGGAGTAAAACTTTCTGTTTCTAAAACGGTTGAGACTCTCGCACAAAAAGAGATTCAACGACTCAACGGAAAGATTAAGAAAACGTAATGTTAGGAAACTCGACCGCTCCTAACTTAACAGGCGGCCGTGCACTGGAACCCGAGCAATATCTTTGGATCGCAGTGCTGGCGCGAGCTGTTCACGATGCGTTTGCTGTGTCGGATTATCACGAAGCGAGACAGGCGTTAGCTTGGCTCAAAGGATTCAGTGATGATTTTAAATTTGTATGTGAACTCGCGGGTAGGAATCCGAGGTACGTGCATGATAAATTAATTAACCAACTTAATGAAAGAGAGAAGTATTTTGAAGAACTCAGAAAAGATAACCCATTCAGCTATTTGTCCAAAATGTAAGGGAAATGGCTATATTCGGTACCATCAGAACCTAATCCAGCTATGGAATTGGGGCTTTGGATATAGTAGAGTACGCGACTGTGAAACTTGTAATAACCAAGGAGAGATCGTTTATGAAGAGCCTAAAATTGTGCCTTTCGATGAGCATAGTAGCTGTCCTCACAACTAGTTGTTCAGAGTTTGCGCTCTTAGCAGCCGGGGGAAGTGCGGCCGTAAGTCATAATGCTTACGTCAAGGCCTATAATGGCGTCGACATTTTAACCATTATGCATACCGAAAAAGATATAAAGAAACACATTTATGAACAGTTACGAAGTAAAACAAAAGCTATTAAAGGCTTACAGTAGCAAAAATTATTATACTGAGAGCCAGAAAGCAGACCGACGTCGGGCTAATAAAAGATACTACTCGATGGAGGAAAACAAGGAAGCTAAGCGTCAATACATGAAGGAATATTCAAAACGTCCTTATGTGAAGGCCAAAGCTAAGAAGAAATATAAGAATCGCAAGGATTGGTGGAAAGCATACTACCAGCGTCCCTATGTTAAAGCGAAGATGAAAGCGTATGCCAAGAAGTATAACAAACGGCCGTCCGTGAAGATCAAACGTCACGAATGGTATATTAATAAATTAATCAAGGAGAATGATAATCTACATGCCAAAAACTCAGAGCGGTTCACTCAGTACACTCGATGAAGAACAACTAGAACAGATGTTTGACGAACTCTTTAAAATGAGTGTGGAATTGTCGCATCGTTATAATCCTCAAATGGTCGCCTCGACGTTCATGGCGATTGGAATTCGAATGTATAAAACGGTGCTATCGGACGACGAGTACGAGCGCATGCTTAAATTCATGCTCGATCAAAAGGATCGAGTTAGGCCCTACGAGAATAAGGAGACCCTCCATTGAGACCGAAAAAGAGTTGGTATGATGGTGACGATATTAAGCGTCCTAAAAAACTCATTCATACACGCCGTCATCCTACCGGGAAAATCATTAAAGTCATGGGGGACCCGAATAAACTCTATCAGTGCCGAGTCTGTAAAGATTATAAACACGCCGAACATTTTGCCGTTCAGAGTCCAGACCACTGGCTAAGAATGCGTCTTAAAAAAACGTGTATTAAATGCGCTGGAAAAGGAGCGTTCTCTTTAAATTTTTTTCGAAAAGTTCTAGATAAACCCATTAGTTGTAGCTGTTGTGGAGATTATACGTCCGAGCTTATTATTGATCATGACCATGAGACGGGAGTCTTTCGAGGCCATACGTGTTATCCCTGTAATACCGGTATGGGAAATTTAGGGGATACGAAGGAAGGCGTGGTTCGCGGAGCCATGTACATGTTTGAATTCGATTCCGATAAACTTATTCATTATATTATTTCTAAATATGGATCTAATGAATTCTCGCGATAAAATTTTTCTATTCATTTTCGGGAGCCTCAGTTCCATGGTCCTCGTTTCGTTGTACATGCTCATCTGGGGGACCCAGTGAAGTACTCCGATAAATACAGATACATTCAAGGAGAACAGATCACGGAACACGGATCGCGGAGCTATAACATTCGCGGCGATATTCTCCCTTCAGTGACCACGGTGCTTGCAAAAACCAAAGATCAGGCGTATTTACAGCGCTGGAAAAATAAGGTAGGACATGAAGAAGCAGAACGAATTAAGAATCTTAGTAGCAAGCGTGGGACTAGCATGCACAAGTTCTTGGAACAACATATCACGGGGAAAGGATACGATGACCTTACAGAAATTGGTAAAGAAGCTAAACCAATGGCTCAAAAAATTATTGAAATAGGACTCGCTCCCATTTCAGAATGGTATGGTTCAGAGATCACTGTTCATTACCCGGGCCTCTACGCAGGCTCAACAGATCTAGCCTGTCTTCATAATGATATGGAGACAATCGTTGACTTCAAGCAAGCGAATCGCCCGAAGAATCCTGACTGGATTGAGGACTACTACCTACAAATTGCAGCCTACGCGATGGCGCATGACTATATTTATGGCTCTAGTATTAGACAAGGGATTATAATGGTCTGTACTCCTGACCTATATTTCCAAGAATTCAGGTTTCAAGACCATGAAATGCGTGAGTGGAAGCACAAATGGCTCAAAAGACTCGATGAATACTACGAAATCATGCGAGAGCCCCAAATAGACAACGCCCAATTACTCAAAGAATTCGAACAAGACGCCTAGCCCTATATATGTATATAGAAAGTTTTATTTATTTTAAAAATAAAACACTCTATAAAAAGGTAGAATAGTAAGGAATTGATCTAAGTTATTGATATTACTATACAATATGACTTACTATTTACTTACTTTTATTACTATTTATACAATATACAACCTATATATGCACAATACACGCGCGCGACCTACCCCAGAAAAGACTTTGAAAAGTTCTCATATCCCTATATACGAGAATGGGGTTATGCATAATGGGGAAAAAATTGACAGACGAAAACTGGATGGATACGTTCAATCGTACACACAATCCATGGATGTTCATAGATGAAAAGAAGAAAACCAAAAAGAAAACAAAGGTTAGAAGATACCGCAAGATCGGGAACAAAATTAGGCTACGCAAAATATAGAGTTGAGTGGTTTGATATTGCTTCAGATTCAGGGTGGGCTTCTGAGCATCAATTTGATGAGATGAAGTTGGCTACGCCTGTGAGTGAGGGCTGGTTATATTCCAAGGATGAGTGTGTGATTAAATTGTTTTCAAGTTATGATAAGGATGAGGATGGTATGGTCTTTGGTGAACGTACGGTTATTCCTATCTCTTGCATTAAGAAGATGAAAAAGATAAAGTGATTGAATTATGGCAAAGAAAAAGAAAAAGAAAAGTAAGAAAAAAGATAAGAAGAAAAAGAAGAAGAAAAGAAAATAGTTTGATGTGGAATCCTGACCTACTATTTAAAATAGGAATAGTATTATTTTTTATTGGGGCTCTTTGGTTTCTAAGTGTAATTCCTCAGTAGATGTGGCCTCAGTCTGAGTGGATGCAACTTTTTTTAGTGGTCGCAATTCTTTCCCTATTGTTTTGGGTAATGATTTCACTTCCGCTTTTATCTCTTCGATAGGCTTGGCGTTTAAGATAGGTGCATAATCTTCTATGATTTGTGCCATTTTGGCTTCGAGTTCTTTCTCAGTCATATCTTCTAATTTTCCAGTCTTTATAATCTTCTGCTCGACGTAGAGTCCAGCGGCTTTACCCCTGCTTACTTCAGCGTTTACTGCAGAGGAGAAACTACCTCTTCCTATTGCCTTGTCTCTAATCTTAGCTAGTTCAGCGATGTGTCTTTCAAAGTCTATTGCGTATTTCTTTTGATTCTCTTCTCTTAAATCCCCGATGTATTTAACTACTAAAGGAGATAGTTTTGGATTCTGTAATTCAGACGCTTCTTGGTTAGCTCTATCTTTGCTATAGCCAGCCGCAATGGCCGCCTCTCTACCAGTGGTCTTGCCTTCATTATAGACCAGGTATTCAGCGAAGCGCTTTTGCATTTCTGTTAATCTCTTGGGTACTCCCATATTTAATCCTTCCTTACTAATTTCTCCCAGTCAGGTTCTTTGTCTCTAGGGAAATAAGGCTCATAGCCTTGACCTTCTGCTTCTTCGTCATCTTGACCGACAATAGAAGTCACCTCGGGTACGTAATGTTTTAAAGTTTGCTCGACTCCACGCTGAAGAGTAATCTTAGACATGGCACAGCCCGAGCAACTTCCTGATAGCTTTAGAGTAGCCACGCCAGTATCGCTGGCAAAGTTAATAAAACCAATACTACCATTATGTGCCGCAACGGACGGGGTAACCTTCTCTTCCAATACAGTCTTAATATCCTTAACGATCTCATCATGTTCTCTCATACTAATTTGACTTATAGGGTAAGATAAGGTAGAAGTCAATTATGAATGAGATAATTACAGAATTGAAGAGAGAGATACAGAAATGGCGGGTTAAGTTAAGCGCACAGATTGAAGAGAATGTAAGACTTAAAGGCTTCAAACAGATTGTTATGGATGCTCCCGAGAAGTTTGCTAAAGAAATTGACTACCATCGCTATTGGAAAGAAAAAGCTGAGAAGGCAGAGAAGAGAAATCAAGAGTTAGAGAATGAAATGATTTTAGTTAAAGGAATCACAGTCACTAATTCCCCTGAGTTGAGGGCAGAACAGAAGAAGGTTAAAGAATTAGAGAACAGAATGGCTGAGGTGTTGAGTCTTGAAGACGAGCACCAAAAGCTGAATGGCAAGTTGCAGATGAAAGTGACTGAGCTAGAACAAGAAACAACAGAACTCCATGCCGACAATAAAAAGTTGGCTGCTCAAGTTGAGGATAGTGTGAATAGATTGCGCAAGGAAGGAATTTTATAAAAATGTTTATAAAAGACTTGCAAAATATTCTCGGAGAGTTTACAGACGGGAAGAAAGGCAATGATATAAAACACGCTAGGATTTATGTGTCATTGTCTCCATCACACATAGCCGAGATTAAAAAAATGGAAGTTCAAAGCAATAATATTATAGGTGCAAAAGAAGGACTACGAGTCGTTTTATATCCAGCTAAGGAAACTCCAAAGCTGATAATCTAAATGACTGAGTTACCTCGAAAATTAGTATGGGCCCTGAGAGAAAATTGTATCAAAATCTCAAACGAAATTGCCCCTCCATCACTTGGAATCGCATTGAGAATCTTGCTGGGATCGGTACTCCTGATGTGTTGGGGTATAATACTAATCGTCACTTTTTCACTGTCGAGTTAAAAGTAATTAAGGGGAATCGTATCAAATTTTCTCCACACCAAATCGCCTTCCATCAGACACATATTAAGAGAACTTTTATCCTAGTTCAGGCTCTCGGTCCGAGATGCCTGAAACTTTTTCCAGGATCCGCGATCCTAGAGCTTGAGGCTTGTGGTTTTGCTTGTGACTCCGTGCTTGCGGCTTCGTGGGCCACGGTGCTTGAAGCTTTCGAGCTTGTTGCTTGAAGCTTGGGGCTTGTCTACTGCCTGTTGCTTGCAGCTTATGAAGCTCGGGTAGGTACTCAGGTATTCTTCATGAATCTTGTCGATAATGTCCGGGCGCTGTCTGGACCCTCCATGACTAGTGTTTCCCATAAACGACTCTCTTCACATTCCGGTCCCAGCATGCTCTGCACTTCAGGCACTTGTTGCCCTGCTTAGAGGCCGGACAGGTCACAGCTGCGTGGTCCGTGGACACCCCAGACGTGTAGGGCCAGCTCAGGACGCCGCGCTCTTGGTCTATCATATGGTCGGATATTATAATCTTTAAATTAGGCGGAACTATGTTTGGGTCCATCAGGCTGGTATACTTCACTTCACGCGTTGGCAGCCAGTGACTGGTGAAGGGTGTGAGCTTGCAAACTTCGAATATACGCTTGAGGTGTTCGACTGATTGAATGTCTCCTGAGTCATGCCATCTGAAGTACTCATGGCCAGAGATCAGCACCACCATGGCCTTGACCCAGTCAGGGTGCATGATGCTTGCAGCTCGACGCTCAAGCGCCTTCTGGACGTTGCCGAATCGATACCGGCCCTTCAGGGCATAGCATCCGCGGCACACGGAGCCCGGTACGTTGACCAGCTTCGCGCCAGTCTGGCACTGCGACGCCGGCAAATTATATGCAGGTCCAGGCATCTTGCTTGGAGCTGATAGTCCGCCGGTGATTTGTCTGGCTTCTTTCTTTAACATAATCAGGTTATTTCATTTAATTGTGTTCTTTTTTAGGCTTGTTGCTTGCAGCTTGAGGCTTCCGCGCCTGAAGCTTGAAGAGTGTGTTCGCTTGCGGCTTCGTGATCAGCCCGGCGTCCTTCAGGGACCAGAGGAAGCGCTCGCACTTCTTAACGTAAGCGCGACTCAGGTCGCGCTTATCGTGGACGAAATAGTTTAATAAATCGTTGTGTTTAGATCTAATCAAGGACCACCATGTACTGCTTTGGAAAGTGCTGTCTGAACCAGTCAATTCCGGCCCTTACAACCTCCCAGGCTTCAAAGCGCTCAGCGCCAATGATCGTGTCATAAACGCTGGCAGCATAACCTGGCATTTTAGTTTTTTCTCCAGTGAATCGATTCGCGATCTCTACTTCCTTGTCCATGTATACTGAACAGTCGAATGGCAATGTAACCTGCTGGCCATGCCACGTTACCGTCTTCTTTTTTGGTTTTTCTATTTTCATGTTTATTCCTTTCATCCTTCATCCTACAATGTCCGGGATCCACTGTCAAGCTTGCTTGTTGCTTGTAGCTTGCGGCTCCCGGCCCATTTAAATTTTTTCAGGCCAAGCGCCAAAACTGATTTGCGCTGTGGTTCCCAGTTGCTTGACCCCAGATCTCACGAGATACTCTAGAAGATACCTCATTGTGAGATCTGGGCTCAAGGGCGCCACTACAGGGAATACAATAAATTGTTTCCTAATCATGGCGCCAGTGGCTTTGCTTATCATCCGCAGGGCGTCCCCGCTTATCTTCAGCAATTCTAAAATCTAGGAAAGAGGTAAATTGCTAAAAAGCAAACTACCGCCATCACAGGATAAAACCATATACTGTCTACTAACATTTTTTATACTCTTCTACTTTACCATTTATAAAAGCTTCATTTAATTTTTTTTGTCTTGCCAACTCCATATCAATTTGTCTTATTCTATGTTCAGAATATAAGAACAGGCAAAAACCACCGATTATTAAACCAAGTCCAATATAAAGTATTAAGTTATAATCTATCATATGTTATCCTATTTAATGATTGACAATAGATATGTCAAGTGATAAATTACCTTAATTCTAACAATTAACGAAAGGCATAACATGGCTAGAATAAGACTAAATCAAGAGTATCGTAATAAGATAGCAAATCGTATGCGAGTACATCTTGAAGCAGAAAACACGCAAGAGAAAGAGAAATATCTAACAGTAAGGGAAGAAATGAAACCTTATCAAGATACGACTTGGAAACTTGCTGAACAAATAGTTAGACGACACTATACTCCCGAAGATGTTAAAATGGCATATCATCTACAAAACAAGTTTGAAAATGTAGATACTATTGCGAAAGATAGTTGCTTTCATTTTGGCTATCAAGGTCAAGTAGAGGATAGAGATGAAAATGACAATGTAGTTATGAAAGATAAATATATTGAAAGTCATTTTGATTTTCGTCTAAATGGAAATATTAATGGTGAGGAACATTCAAAGTCGGAAGATTTTGGATATGCCTATTTTAGAGATGAACTCAAAAATAGAGAGGGTTGTAATCCCGATATTAATATTGAGATGAAAGACAAGGAAAGAAATCCACACCAACAAAAGTTTATAGATGCAAACGCAAAGTATCTTGGAACTAATGGTGGAAATGATAATCAAACCTCTTACGCAAGAGAGTGGAACAATGATTATGTTTTAGACTTAATCGGTAGAGAATATTGCCGAGATAGGTCTATTGCTTGTTCGGAAGATGAATACGCAATCCTAATGAGTTGGCAACAAAAGAAAGGACATTTAATTACTTGTCATCAAAAATGGATTGAGAGTATTTTAAATCAAATGAAAGAAATCAAACTTGGTTTAAAAGGTTATAAATATTTAGACGAGGCAATAGAACTTTGTACTGAACTCGGTTTAAGTGTTAATGACGCAGAAATAATTAGAACTAACTCAACAGGTTTAGTTATTTACAATCCAAAAAATCTTGCTGAAAGAGTTAAATCAATGAAGAATAAGTCTATCAGTAGAGAACAAAAAATTGCTATGTGGAAAAAAGAAATGAAAGAGAGGAAACAAATATAGCATTGACAAATACTAGGATAATATGGTATTATCCTAGTATTAACAATTAACGAAAGGACGAACATGAAAGACCTACTAAAAGATGGAACAATGTTTATGATAACATACACTCCACAAACTATCGGTGGTGTTCCAAATCACGACAAAAAACATATCACTAGACGAGGTAAATGGGATAACAAATGTAAGTTTAATGAAAGCTACATTTTATACTTTGATAGAGATAGAGGTAATTATAGATACGCAAGTAAAAAACTTGCTGATGTTTATATTTCTCTTGGACTAAATGAACATGAAATGAAAGTGGTGAACTAATGAAGAAAATAAAAAGAACAGTTGACGACCACTTACCTAAATGGTTGCACTCTAGATTTTTGAGTGCAGTTAATTACATATGGGAAGTGAAAGGTAATAATGAAGAAAGCATTAAAAGAGTTGACCAAGTTTGGAATAGTGGACATTTTTCCGATGAAGAAATGTCTTGGATAATGCTCATCTTAATTATTCCGAAAGTTAATAAGATGATTAAGGAAACAACTGAGTGGAAAGAGTTCCAAGCTAATAAGAAAGAGAGTGTGCATTAATGTCTATGAAATATTGCCAAGGACCTCAATGTCATACTTATAGAACTAAGGACAGGATACGCGGACCGAAAGGCGCTAAGCATTATCAGACTAGAAGAAGAAGTAGCTTCTATTATATGGGAGGCAATGTGTGTTCAATGCAATGTCAAGATGATTGGTTTAGAAAGTTTGGTGAACAGGCTATCAATCACTTCGGTCGTATTCATGAACCAATACTATTAACTGAAGAGAACGCGTGGTATAAATGGTCTAGCTATAATGGTTATGATAACACACCACGATACAATCGTTTCTTTGTTAATGATTTAACTGACCAACGCATACCCATCACCGAAGCACAGTACGAGGATGAGAGTTTAGTTCGTCCATAACTAGACGAGCGGTCCTACTTAAACAAGTAGGACCCGCTCGAGTTTTCAAAATACATTCAAGCTAGATACTTAAACCTAATAAATAAAAAGGGGTCCCACTACTTTCTTCTTTATGCCTTGTTTTAGACAGTTAACCGTGCTAAAAACATTTTGGTACCATGGACTTGAATAATGTAGATATTAGCAAGTTACCTGCGGATGTACGGAAGCAATTCAAACGTTACCGGGTCATGCATGCAGAAAAAAAGATACAGAACAAAGCCAAAGATGACTTTCTGTCTTTTGTTAAGTGCGTATGGCCGGATTTTATTGAGGGGCCCCATCACAGGCACATTGCAAAAAAATTTAATAAATTAGCCACTGGCGAGATAAAGCGTCTAATTGTGAATATGCCACCTAGGCATACTAAATCAGAATTTGCTTCTTACTTGCTACCCTCGTGGATGGTGGGTCGTAATCCTAAATTAAAGATCATTCAGGCTACCCACACGGGAGAACTCGCTATTCGTTTTGGTCGTAAATCAAAAAATTTAATTGATTCTGCAGAATATCACAAAATTTTCAAAACTAGACTACAAGAAGACTCAAAAGCAGCCGGAAGATGGGAAACAGCACAAGGTGGTGAATATTTCGCAGCGGGTGTTGGTGGAGCAATCACGGGCCGTGGTGCGGATTTATTGATTATTGACGATCCTCACTCGGAACAAGACGCTTTATCCGAATCCGCCATGGAAAATGCGTACGAATGGTACACTTCAGGACCAAGACAACGTCTTCAACCGGGCGCTTCTATCGTTTTAGTCATGACAAGATGGTCCACTAAGGATTTAACTGGAATTTTACTCAAACAACAAGGTGATGTGAAGGCGGATGAGTGGGAATTAGTAGAATTTCCCGCAATTTTACCCAACAAAAAACCGGTTTGGCCAGAATATTGGAAAATTGACGAATTAGAGAAGGTCCAGGCAACGTTGCCCGTGGCTAAATGGAATGCACAATGGATGCAAAAACCGACTTCTGAAGAAGGAGCCTTAATAAAACGTGAATGGTGGCGAAAATGGGATAAAGATTGGGTTCCAGCGCTAAAACACGTGATCCAATCTTACGATACCGCGTATTTAAAAAAAGAAACGGCCGATTTTTCGGCTATTACCACTTGGGGCATTTTTACGCCCAATGATGATTCAGGGGATAACCTGATTTTACTCGATTCCATCAAAGGAAGGTGGGAATTTCCGGAATTACGTAGAAGAGCACTAGCGAATTACAAATATTGGGATCCGGAGACCGTCTTGATTGAAGCCAAAGCGGCAGGATTGCCTCTAACTTACGAATTACGTCAAATGGACATCCCAGTGGTCAACTTTACACCGAGCAAAGGAAATGATAAGCATGTCAGAGTAAATTCAGTTGCCCCTTTGTTTGAAAGTGGTATGATTTGGGCGCCTACGCAAAAATTCGCAGAGGAAGTAATTGAAGAATGCGCGGCATTCCCGCATGGAGATCATGACGATTTAGTGGATAGCATGACTCAAGCAGTTATGCGGTTTAGACAAGGTGGACTTGTATCTCACCCAGAAGATTACAAGGATCCTAAGTCACCAAAAGTTAAAAGGCAGTATTATGGGTAAATTTATAGCGTGGTTAAAAAAGTTTGGCTTTAACGAAAAGCAAGCTAAACGTATAGCTGCGAAATATCCTAAAGCAACCATGAAACAACCCGGCGTCGCTGGGGTTATCATGAAGAAGAAGGATAAGGACCAGTTTATGTTATTAAACTCAGCTTTATCTTATGATCCTAACATTTCCAAATATTCAGTGCGAAGAGTCGGTGTCGATGGACGTTATTATCACTTACTTCGAGAATATGAACTCTTAGACAAAGAAATAGCAAGAACCGCTAAAGCTATTTACGAAGGCAACTTAATTGTGGGGGCTGAGGAGTTGAAACACTGGAAAACGAATTTAGATAAGTGGAGAAGAACTCAAAAAGATTTAAATGAGATGACCAACAAATTAAAAGCTCAAAATATTGATCCTAAGGACGCCTTTTACAATTATGAGAAAAAATTGAAGGAAAGACGAACTCACCCTTCTGTTGACGATCCTCATCAACCTCAAACCATGGAAGAATTAGGTTATGAGATGGAATTTATAAAAAGAGAGGCAGATGACATGCTCAAAAACGTGGAAGAGCTCAATAAGAAGATTGGTATTCTCGATGAAGCGGGAGAATACAATATTGGCAAGTTTATCGCAAAAGAGCAAAAAGAAGTGATCGATCTACAAAGAGATGGAATGCGTAGAGCCCTTGCTCGGCCGTTTTTGTTAGAAATGGATAAAAGAGGAATTATTAACCTTCGAAACGATATTCGGAACAGTTTAGAGAAATCCACTGACTTACAAAGCGGAGGATTTAATAAATTAGCGTATCCTGACCCGACGGACGTTTTTACTTACCATTTTGGAGATGAGGCGTGGAAAGCAATTGATGAGATGATGATGGATGTCACCAATGCTGATATTTACGGATCCGCTAACAAAAAGAAATTAGCTGACAAAATTATAGAAAAAGTAAAAGTCCAAAAAACGGATTCTCCGAATCATCCGGGTTTATATTTATCTCAAGAGAAAATTAAATCGAAAATAGAGGATATTGATGAATCCATGAATTATATTGCCTATGGTGATGACGGTTGGGTAAAAGAATTAGGCGAAGCAGAACGAGCGGACAAATTAAAGCCTTATGCTCAGGAATCTGAAGAATGGCAAAAATTATTAGCTCCTGAAAACTTTCCACCGGGTGTGAAACCTCCAATGTTAAGTAAACCGAAATTGAAGAAGTCCGACCTTAAGGTGGTAGGAGGAAAAGATTCTAAACTCCTTCCCGGCTCTAAATCTTATATGGAGATGGCAATTAAAAAAGATAGACCGAATATTCGTCTGATGAAAAATTTTGATCAAGAATTGACGGACATTGGTTTAGCGCAGGAAGGTTATAACCTCCAAGAGATAGATATTATTAGACGAGCTCGAGAAGTGATGAAACGGGGCGATGCAAATCATCCCGATGACGCGCTAAATTGGGTGAGAGGGGAAATGGCTGATGAAGCTGGCGAAGACATTACGGAGTTCATGATTGACTTTGATTGGGGTGATGGCGGCGGTAATGCGCATGGAGGATTGCCTCGTAGACGATATGCCTTTGGAAGCTCAGGCGAATTAACAGCGTTGCTTGATCGCTTAAAGATGGTACAAGAGGGAACAGGAATTTATGCAGATTATTCTTCTGCTAATAGAAAAGCGATGCAAATATCTTTAACCAGTAGAATTAATGCATTATTAGGAAATTAATGGCTTATTTTATTTTTAACCCACAAACTAACGAATTAGAAGATTCGGACAATCCGACTCCTATTAGACAAAATCTCGGACAGAGATTTTTAGCTGGTGGGGGAAGAGTTGGGTTTCAAGATGGAACAGAGATTTTACCTCCTACACAAAGAGAATTTCCAGGAAAAAAGTTTTATCAAGTAAAAGATCCTACTTATAGTGAAG
>VTLG01003446.1_pt1 | contig 37998 bp, 57 predicted proteins | sample 4694571 | NCBI WGS metagenome assembly VTLG01 (sample SAMN12604809, study PRJNA352737) | marine metagenome | biome: ENVO:00000447; feature: ENVO:00000209|ENVO:00000569|ENVO:01000036; material: ENVO:00002151; isolation source: viral sequences binned using virsorter ...
AGTCTAAGCCGAAGGTTACGGTTGATCCTTGCCTCAGCTAAGTCTATAAATTCTTGTATTCTATCTGTTAGGTCACCCCTGTCTAGCCAGTTAGCCACAGCAGTCTGGAGTTCCGCATAAGTTCCTATCGCCATTACCTTGTCATCTCCGCAATATATACTGTTCCTGATGCTGATACTTGTAAAGCAGATACCTTCTGCCCTGAACTAATACGCCAATAAGTAGGCCAATCTTTCTCTTGGTAACCTTCACCAACAGCTTCATATTCTTTCCATGAGTTTGTTTGCGCTGACCACGCACCAACGACATCACTCCAAGGCGTAGTATCTACCTCTCCACCAAATGCAAGATAAGCATCCTCTGTAGATGTTATCATTACAGCCTCTATACCAGAGCCAACCGCCTCCGCCATTTCAGTAGAGGTTGTAGTGGTGGTTATAGAATGCAATTTATTTGCAAGTCTATAAAGATCAGGATCAGAGATTTTCATTCAGTCAATTCAGTAATATAAACTACAGAGTTGCTTCCACCTGCTCTTAAACCTGCAACGCGATCTCCGCCACTCACACGCACATAATGAGGCCAGTCCTTTATAAAGTACCCACACGAGCCAGAAGTCGCCGCATCACCATGTTTTGTTATTTTAATAAATACAGGTTCACTTGCGTTGATAATAATTGCGTTACATTGTGCAGAGATAGCATCGCTCAATAGCACCGAACTATCGGTAGCAGTAAACGTATAGTTAAAATTGTTTAATCTGTATAAATCTGCCATCATTATTTCCTCTATAGTTTTGTTGGTGCAGTTCTAAAAAATTTATTGTCTGGGTCATTTAAATATTTAGCCAGCAACTTTGGATCTTTATCAATTGCTCCATTAGTTTCATTCTTCCATTGCTCGTATACATTAAAAGGAATAGAGGCTACCTTATGCCAGTCCCCTCTTTTGCCTGTTGTTAGCTTATCCCCATATATATTGTATTCTTTTTTGTTTTGCTCTATAGTTGGAGTAACATCCTGATATGTAGTTATAGATATTTCTCCATCAGGCTCTTCTATCCATTCCTGATGTCTATAAGGCATTACATCTAACAGCTTACCTGATCTTCTTTTCATCCTATTAAAAATCCCTTACCACCTATAGCTTTAGTCTGGTCTTTAGACCATTCTTTTAAATGCTCTTCAGCAGTCTTTTGTTTAGGCTTATCTGGTGCTTTAACTTTTTTAGCACCAAACGCTTTTTCTAGTTTATCTTCTTTTCTCGAAACCATAAGGTCATCACCCATTTTTCACCTTCATGTGGCGGCAATCCTTGATGCAATGATAGCTCATGCGCCTGATTGTTTTCATCAACATTACCAAACATCAATAATCTTCCGCCTATAGAACCAATGATTAAATTTAATTTTGGAAATGCAGTAGACCCACCTACAGCATTATTCAGATATAGCATACAAGTTAATAACCTTTGTCCACCATTCTCAAGATGCATCCCATCTAGCGCATCATAATGTGGTTTATACTCTTGGTCATCAGTATAACGCAGAACATTGATAGGCTCTGCTCTTTCTAATGGTATAGCCGCTATATCCGAAATCCTTTGACATACCTCTGAAAATTCAGAATGATTAAGCCAAGTTCCATGAGAAGTTCTATCCTTATCTGAAACTAAGCCTTTATCAGTTGCTACTGTACTTCTTTCTAGCTTATCTCTTGAATGCTCAATTATTTGATTACATTCTTCTGGAGAGATAATACCGTCTACTACCGCAATAGTAGGGGTTTTTGTATACACAAACATTACAGCTCCTTATTTGAATGGATTTTCTACCTTATGCTTAGGGCTGTTGCCCGGAGATTTATACCCAGACTTGCCTGTTTCAAGACCTTTGATAGCCTTTAATAAACCTTCGTCACCACCTCTGCTGACAGGAGAGTACAAAGTGATTGGCCCTTCCACTTCTTTTTTCTTGCTCATTACTGCCTCCTTATGTAATGTAAAAATACTTGGGCTAGTTTACTGCCCTCAAATTTATCCCTCCAGTGAGGGGTCTCAACGCCTTTGTAAATAAGCCCATCACCCACATCTAGCTCTATCTTTCTTCCACCATAAGTTAAATCTCCATTCTCATGAAAGGGATCTAAATAGATAGGCCATATATCCTCATTTAATTCTCTTCTTAAAGTTAATGTAACACTAAACTCACAGCTATGTTTGTCTGTATGTCTGTGTAATACATCACCATGCTTATACACTCTCAAATAAGAATAAGTAGGAATTAAATCCATACCTACATATTCCTCCATGTCAGCAGATAGATAACACATTAAATTCTTCATTGCCAAATCATCATGGAATGCAGGTGTGTTAGGAACTTGATCGTCCTTCCATTCATTAGGAAGGGTGGCTATATTGTAAGCATACATACCAAGAAAGTTTAACAGCTCTCCAGACAGCATACCTCTAACAATTTTAAACTTAGTATGCCCAAGAGACATATGAATATCTTTCTCCTTTGGTTACAGGCTCTACTCTATGTGGATACATGAAGTTAGATGGAAATATAATGACATCACCAGTCTCAAATGGTATTGTCTGATCTCCCCACATTACAAACTCACCACCTTCAAAGTCTTTATTTAACTGACCTACAATGGATAACATCGGGATACCTTTTACATTTCCATCAAACAACGAACTAATATGATCACAGTGTTCTGCCATTTGATGAGTCTCAGCATACTTTAAAAACTTTATAGCTGAATACCCATTCCACCCGTCAAACCACTTATAACCAAAACTTCTTACATACTCTGTTAATGCTTTAGATAAATCATTTATAATAACATTGTTAATATGAGCATGATCTTTATTCCAGTCAGGGCTTTTAAATCCTATAAATTCTGGCTCTGCATTTCCAGAAGGTTTAGACTTAACCTCTCTCTCCCATCCAAAGCCATGTTCAGGATCATTTGTTTCATAACCAGTGAAGTCGTGACTCTCCCACTGGCTTTTCTTTAGTTTCTCTAAAGCGTACTCACAAAAATCTACACTTAAAAAACGTTTCTTGTGAAATAAATAATCTTTTATATTTTCTTTCATAGATAAGTGAGGGCTTTTACACCCTCACTCTTACACCTATACGTCAGCCAAGAAACCGTTAGCCGCTTGGTTCTTAGACATAAGACCGTACTCAGCCAGAATCATCTGCTTTATACTGTCCCCAGTCTTTGCTAGACTTTCAGTCATGAATGGACGTAGATACGCCACAGCCCAAAAATCAAAGTCTATAAACCAGCAGTCTCGCGCTCTCTGGAATCGATCTGGAATTATTTTAAAAGTTCCAAAATCGGAAACATAAACATCAACAGATGCCACAACATGAGCAGGTGCAGACTTATCTGCTGCTGTCCTTAGTTCTGACACTGTTTGAGTTAATGCCGAAATCACCTGCTTATTAGCAGAGCCAACAAGAATGGTGTCTGGAGTTCCACCACTATCAAAGCATTCTTTGATAACGGTTTTCATTCCAGCTTCGGTTAATGTACCAGTGGATGTAGCATCGCTAGCGGTATTAGTACCATTACCAGCAGAAGCAGAACCTAAACCCGGTGGTGAAGGTGCGCCTCCTAAAGTGTGGTAATTGGTAGCTACCCATGCGCCTAGTCCTGCTGTCGCTCTCGCGGTTGCAGGGCCGGGTGAAGGGCCAGCACCAGCGGATTGTGCTACGTTGTCCATCAACATCTTTTCCATATCGCGCTTCATTTCTTTAGCACGTTTCGCTAACTGATACGCTTGGGAAGATTTACGCCCAGCAAAATTAACGGCCTCGGCTGTTCCAGAAGTCTGGACGGCTTTAACCGAAATCTGGGTATAATTCCCTACCCTTGTGGGTTCGCTCACAGCGGTAGAAGTCGGATCGTTACCTTCGGTAGCGCGATTAGCCGCTGCCGCTGTTAGTGCATCCGTCTGCCACTCAAAGTAAGTATTCTCAGCAGTCTCTCGACCACAACCACTTAGGAATGGTGTCTCAGTTGGCGAAATATTATAGATGATATTACTAAGGTCTTCCCTGATGCCTACAGCACCATAGGTTTCCCTAGTATTCGTAGGAATAGCCATAACATTTCTCCTGTTTTAAAGTTCAACAAAGTCCTCAAATAATCCTACTGCGTCATTTACATGACCTGAATTTTGAAGACGCTTCATTTTGTTTTGACGCACAACTTTATTACTAGCTTTCTTTTCAACACCTTTTCCACTCTTTACAACCTTAACATTCTTTTTAACCTTTTTGGTCTTAATGTTTTTAGCTTTAAGCCTTTCATCTTCCCACGCTTTTGCTTGCATAAGCACAAGTATAGAACGATGATCTATTAACTGACTTAACTCTTCTTCGGTGTATCCTTTGGATAGCGCAAAATTTCGCACTTGAGACGCAATTTTTTTCTGTTGCTCTGGATTACCCCAAGCTGGTAAAATATTTACTAGCTTTTGGTGTTCCTCTTGAGCCGCTTGAGCAAATTGCTTCTGCTGTTCTTCATTTTGTTTTATCGCTTCGCTTTGGTATCTTTGTTTTAGCTGTTGTATATGGTTTTGGGCCTCACGATATTCATCCCGTTTAGTAAGGTACTCTTCCTTATCTTCCGCTTTCAATCGTTCCCAATCAGTATTCTCATACTTTGCAAGCGAGGACATATTAGTCTCTACCGCTGTTGCAAGCGCATTAATATACTGCTGTCTGGCTTCCTGAGTCTGGGCAACTTCGGCTTGAAACAGCTGTGCTGCTTCGTCTAATTGCTTGCGATACTCACTTAGCTCTTGCGTCTTTTTTGTATAATCCTGTTGTCGAGAATATCCATTTAAGAGTTCTTCTTCAGTAACCTCAAACTCCTCACCGTTAACCTTAACAGTGTAAAGATCAGGTGTGCTGTCCTCCTCTTCAGTGATTTCTTCTTCGACTTCGGATTCTTCTGAGTCCTCCTCCTCTGCCTGTAATTCCTCATCAGATTCTTCTTCAGAAGCCTCTAATGATTCCTCTTCGACCTCGGTTGATTCTTCAACGTCCTCTACCTCTTCAGACGTTTCGGCTTCTTGCTTTTTCGGATTCTCCTCTTCAGGTTCCGATAAAGATAGAAACGCATCTTGTGCCTCCCTTATGCTTCCTTCTGGAAAGTTTGGGGAAGGTACTGCTGGTTGCGGTTGCTGTTGCGTATCCGCCATAATAAACTCCTTTAATTAGATAAATGGATGTTGCTTTTCAAGAACCTTGTTCATGTGTCCAGTTTCAACTATAGACTTTATATGCCCTTCGATTCTATCAAGCAGTCTCATTGCAAGCCAGATTGATTCTCTAGCCTCAACTTCTGTAGAGCCACTGTGTTCCCAACGGCTCTGTAAATCTTCTTTAATTGCTCCAAATGCTTCATTAAACAACGGATCATCTAGGAGAGACTTAGCTCTCCTTTCCCTCTCATCAGGTAACATTAAGTTGCTCCTATCGCTACTGCTCTATTTTGTTCTCTCTCTAAGTTAAGCTCTTGCTGTTTAAGACTGGAGTCAACTTGTAACTTTTCATATTCTTGTTTGATCTTTTGCGCCTTTAACTGAAGTTCTCCAGCTTTAATTTCTAGCTCTTGCCTTTTGATTTGAGCCTCCATTAAATCGGCTTGCTCTTTAGGTGAGGGTTGTTGCTGTTGAGGCGGCATATTAGCAGGATTAGTTAAGTAATCATCAACATTTTGAAAGCCCATTGACCGAACTAAAGATGCGCCTAAGTTATACATATTCTGCTCATTAACAATTCTTAGGCCGCCCTTCATGGCTTCTCCTGCAAATTGCAACATTCTTGAAAGGTGAGCCATTTGCTGATCTTTGTTCCCATTACCCAAAGCAACTGACACAGTGCAATCAAACCTATCATTCCAAGCGTCAGGACGAACAGGAACCCACTGATTGCGTAACATAACAACTCTTTCATGGTCTTGGTTTTTAAGTAATAACTCATAAATCCTCAGCATTAAATCTTTAACACCAGTCTCTGCAAAATTTCTAGCAATCAATTCTACTCTACTTTGAGCCGCGCCCATGACAGCATTAACAGCCGTAGCTGTAGTATGAGATGTTAAAGCATTCTCGTTTAATCCTTGTGACATTCTTGACACGCCAGCCCTAGACTCTCTAACCCCATCTAAGTATTCTAACATCTGGAATGAGTAAGGCTCTAATGAAGGTGTAGCCAAAGGTGTAACTGCGTTTGGAGACTTAACTCTTACCACACCACCGGGTCTTTGCGTTAAAAGGTCATCAAGGTTAGCCTGACCCTCCAAAATTGCATACCTCCCAAAGTTCTGGTTATACATATTATCCATAAGATTACGCATTAACGTACTCTTCATTAGCTGAATATCCATCACTAGATCAGCTATAGACAAACCAAAGAACTTATGTGGTATCTTAATTGGAGTAATAGAGACAAAGGGTACTGAATCAATCTCTTCATTCTCAAGAACAGTAGAGCCAACTAAACAAACCTTTCTTAATTCTGTTATTCCATCACCATCATAATCGGTTTTAAGAAAGCATTCATGCAACCAGTAAGTTCGTAACCCTTGCTCACCATACTCATCTCCACCCCATCCTTCCCAGTATCTAGCAGACTTGTCAAAAGCATAACGTTCTAACCTTTCGGCAGAGAACTGTGTCATGTCCTCATCACCAGCACCTAACTCACTTGCATCTAAGTCTGCGTCAGGATACATCTCCCTTAATTCTGATAATGTCTTTTCTACTCTGTGACAAATAAATCTAGCACTCTGTATATCTTTTGATTCCCTAGAAATAAGGAACTCAGAAGGTGGAACGTTCTCTATTTTAACTCTACCTGTTTTTCTTGTTCTACTTATAATGACATCATGGTAAGCAGTAACACCCATCATCTGATCTTCTTCTATATATTCTTCGTGATATATTTCTTCTACATCAGGATTAGATATTAGAACTTCATACTCCATATCGTCAAGATGGGAGTATTCTTCTCTCTGTGGTTCATCGTAATCATCCCACCAGATTTTAACTATTCCATTCTTGCTTAATAAAGCATCCGTAAACCATGAGTATAGAATTTCCCATCCGGGATTATCTTTAGTAAATACATAGTTTACATAGTCGGTAGCCTGTTCAGACATCTGTACATCTTCTGGGCCATGAGGTGTAAACTTAACCATCTCATCACCTGAAGCAAAGACTCTCATTAAGGAAGGTTTAATCCACTCCACTGTGTCCTGTACTGTAGAGTCTACATACTGTGATCTACCCTCAACCTCATTGCCGAAAGGTAAGCTATAGTAATATTCCATAGCTTGCTCTCTCTGCTGAGAGATTGTATCGCCCATATACCCAAGCGAATCTGTAATCTCTCCTCGTATCCTAGTAACTAGCTCGTCATCTGATCTATCTTTTGCCATTAAACTATTCCGTAATTCCCATAATTAACCTCTTGCGTCCATGTTGGATCTTTACCAGATACAGCAAAACGCTGTGATTGAAATGCGTATCGTGTTGCAGACATAAGATCATCCCTTATAGGAACTACCTTATTAAATTTTCTGTGATACATTCTAAACTCTTCAAACCAATCTGTGAGAGTTGAGAATACCTTAAACTTGTCAGCCTCTATAGATTGGAGCATCGCCATTAAACCTTCCTCAACAGAATTAGAACCTTTATTCGTTCCCAATGCTGGTGGGTTAGAAAAATGTTCCAATAAAAAGTTACAACCTAAGTTCCTGTACTGGTCAGCAAGCCCCGGATTTCCCATGCTATCCCTGCGATTACCGTCATGTGGGTAGGCTATAGGAATAAAATGCGGTCTTACTCTTATGTTCTCCGCATGAACCGATGGACTTGCTTTTGATGCTCGATAGCAATCATATATGTAAAATATCTCTGTTTCAGTGTCAATTGCACACCAAACTACAGCCGTTGGATGATCCCAACCAAAGTCTATTGCCGCTATTCTCGGCCAATGCTCCTCTATATGAAGAGGATCTATCATAACTTTCTCTTCACCAAGGGGAAATACAAGCCCAGAACCTATAGATGGTCTACCATTTCTTCTCATATCTCTCTCATGTGGCGAATAAGAGGATAGAATTTGTTGCATAACATCTTCATTTAAGTGCCCATCTAACCCATTCATGGTCTTTACTTTCTCAGATGCGTCATCCCATGTCGCATTTATTAAAGCCTGACCTTTCTGAAGGTTGTTCATAAAGGACGCAACTGTCTCGGTCATACCACTTTCAGGGGTAAAGGTCATGTAAACCATTCCCTTTCGGTCTAATGTCCTTGTAACTGCTTGAGAATAAATGTCTCTTGATGGTTCCTCGTCCAACCATATACAATCTACACTACGTCCCTGCCATTTCTCTACACCCATCTCATAGGCTTTGAAGAATAAAGAAGAGTTCCCACCAGATACGTGCTTTACGAGGGCCACACTCTTAGCATTTGGTACTCCGGGCTTTCTTTCTGTTTTAATAATCAGGTCTTTAGGAATAGTACCTGACCCGAAAGCCTCTGGATCATCAGGGGAACCCAATAATTCAAACTGAACAATGTCTCTGGTTGTCTCGTTGGAGACACCACCTGCCCATGCTACGATGGGTTGACGGTACACTCTGCCCTCCCACCACTCAGGATAGATCCCTGTAAGGTGGTAACTTAACTCCATACTGCCACAATAAGACTTCCCTATGCGGTTAGCCGCCATGAGAAGCCTCTGATTGGCCTCTGAGCCGCTTTTATGGAAGTTTAGCTGGTAGGGGTAAGGGTCGTAAGAATTGATCTTAGAGAAGCGTTCTCTGCGTCTTTGCTCCTTTAATAACTCTAATGCCCTAGTGTTTGATGAGCGCGTCGATTTCCCGTTGGATTTCTTCATCCGACATTCTTTCCACTGTAGTCTGTTCTATTCTCTCTACAGGTTTTAATCCTGCTCTATCCAGTAAATCCTTGATCGCACCAAGGCGTACCGAATCGCTCTCTGACGATTCCGCCAACTCCGATAAATATTTAATACTGGAAGGTACATGGTCTGCCAATACTTTTTGAGTCTGCTCATTAATCTCTTTCCTTAAAAGGTTCTTTAATTGATAGCCTTTTTGTTTAGCTGTCTTTTCTGAATAGCCAGCCTCAATTGCAGACTGGGTAGCATTACCTGTCTTACTGTAAATGTCTACAAATTTATCTTGTCGTTCTGTCATTATATATCATATAGAAATTGATTTGGACCAACACCTCTGTGAAGCCTGTTCATTAGAGATCGTCTTCTGCTTGCTTCTGTCAACTGTTTCATAAAATCATCATGGGCTTTTTGTAGGGCATCTGCTTCTTTTTTCTTCTTATCGGCTTCTCTTTTCTTATTCTCGGCTGCTGATTTAGCTTGAGAGATAACCTTTTTATCATCATGCCCCACTTTAGCTTTAAGTTTTTTAGCTTCTTTCCTTATTCTGTCTTCTTTTTCTTCGGCTCTTTTTCTGGCTTTTTCAGCCTTTCTTCGTAGATCAGATGCACTGTCCTGAGCTTTTGATACTTTTGTTTCTTGGTCAAGAATAAACTCAGAAGCTGTTTGCTCTGGGAAATAAGTCTCTGTAATTTTTGGCTCAAGAGTTACTTTTTTCTTTTCTAAAGGTGAGTCGGCATCATGAACCTCAACACTATAAGGTATGGTGTCTAATGTTTGGCTGATTAATTTAGATGCAAAATCTTCTGGTAGATCATATTTATCCCCATATATAGCCTCTGCTTCCTCCTGTGTAGAAAAGGCAGGGCCAAGCCCCTCTTCAGGGGCAATGTTAGGTATAGCGATTTTGTCTCCTCGCTTGCCTCCTAGCTCTTCTCCTAAAATGTATTCAGCCAGTATACCCCAAGGCCCAAGTTTTTTTCCAACCTTTAAGGCATCTGTCCACCATGGATCAGATCTTTTAGGTGGTCCTCCTTCTGGCGGCGGTAGACCCCCACCAATAGACCTGACCATTCTTCTGGCAGTTGGATCTTCTGGCTCTGTATTAGGAAATGGCTCTCTAAGTATACGACTATATTTTTCAGCAAAATCTAAAATTCTTGCATCCCGACCATACTTATACGGTGTATCATGCCCTATAGTTCTGTTAAATATGTCAACGTCATCCTGCGGTATATTTTGTAATGCGTCGTGATCTTTTTTTAATTGATCCAACTTCCTTTTATCCGCTAGGTTAACAATATCAGCGGTATTCCTTTGTAATATTTGATTGGGATCATACCCCTGTCTTCTTAGAGCCTCTTCCAAACTAAATTTAGGTGGCTCATCTGATGCTCCTGCTGGTCGAATTATAGTATTAAACATTGTTTCCATAGGAATCCAATCAGGAATGACTTGAGTTTTGTCATGGTCAAAAAGACCAGAATCCTTAATATACTTAACAGGCTTTCCCCATGCTCCTGCCCAGTTAGCCCTTAGATCATCCCATCTATTGCTCGCAGAATCCGATGGAATGTTGTATTGCCCCTCATGTGTATCTTCAATAAGACCCATAACCTCATTTCCAAGTCCAACCAAAGTAGAAGCCAGTGGACCCCAGACTTTTCCGGCAGGAGGAATCTTACCAAAAAAATTACTCATCGTCCTTGAAGCATCGTAATGCTTTGCTAAATCTGGGTCAGATCCAATAGGCAATAACTGCCCATCTAAAGAGACTCTACCTCCCTCAACCTTAACGTTTGGAGCCAAAGAAGATTTAAATTCACTACCCCTATCTGCTAGATCAGATAGGCTGGAAAATATTGGTGAATCAGCCATTCTTCTTCTTCGCTTTCTTGTAAGCCGCATATCCCTTCTTGGTATAAGGGTAATGTTTGGTCTTACCTGATTTAGTTTTTAGTTTGGGCATATCTAACTCCAAGGTTTTTTTCTTTGTTTGTTTATAAGGCCTCTTGGGGCATCCTTCATGGTTCCAGTTAAATCTGGGGGTAATGCTCCGCCACCACCGAAACTTCGTCCGCCACCCTTCTTTCTTCTAAGAAGTTTTTTTGTTGGCTTTTTATCCTTTTTTTCTTCCTCACCTTTCTGCTCTTCAGCAATTGCTCTCCATACTTCATCATATTCAAAATCCTTAATACGCGGTCGTTTAGCGTATGGGTTCGTAAGAAATTCATTCCAAGATTTTTCATATGCTTCACGATCAAAGTCCTTTACTTTATATTGGTCTGAATCATGCCTAAAGCCTGTTAATGTAAAATCTTCGGGATCAGTCCAGTCTATATCATCCAAATCATCCATCCATTGCATACGGCCTGTTTCCCAATTAACCCCCCTAAAGGGATCACCTCCAGTTTCATCCTCCTTCTGTTGTAAGAGCTTTGTCCAACTAGGTTTAAGTCGATTCATCTTCTTTTTATCAAATCTATGTTGCAAATAGTCAGATATTAATTTCCATACTTTTGGGTTCATTAGATATTCCTTGGTTACCTAAAATATCCCTCCGCTGTGTGGATAGGATATATATATAACAGAAAACAGCGAGGGGGGTTCCCCCCCCCGATGCTGGTGTGGAGCTTTGCGACATCATTGCAGTTAGGTTTGAGTCGGTAGTATCGTTTGCCGTTGTTCCTCTGTTCCGCATCAACATATCCCCCCCCTACTCATTACGCTCAACGACCACGCTCCATTCGTCAATGCTCCGCTACAGACAGGTCGCATTGCTACTGCCCAACAGCAAACCAATAACACAAACCTCAGGAATTCGCTATTCGCTCATCAATCCACAGCCACAGCTAGGATCTCGCAAGCTCGCCCCTCTATAACAAACCAGTTCAGTTGGTTTGAACTGACTGTGTGTGTGGGGGGAGGATATACCAAACGGCAAACAAACTAACAGCAGTAGTAACGGCAACAGCAACGGCAGTTGGTAACAGCAACAAAAAATGCACTCGCAAGCTCGGCTCTATAACTTAACGGCTGATTGCTTCTGTGTCTGTTGTTGTTTATATTAAATCTTATAGTCCTGTATGTTGTTAGCGTTAGCTATCCATAGTTTATCCACATAGCTGTCCTGTTGTATCGGGCAGGTCTGTGGGTAAGCTGTGGATAGGTAGTGCTGTTTCTGTTAATCCTCCTCTGCTCAGGGCTTAACCTATGGGACAACAACGGCATCAATTAAGAAGGGTGTGGGGATTTTATTCTCTTTAGGCACGTAATTAGGGGTAAATATTCTACCGTTTATTTTGCTTTTCGGCTTGCCTTTTTTCTTTTCTTCCTATAAAATGAAGTGATCAATTAAATTATAAGGAGCTTAACCATGCTTAATGCATTAGTATTTATTGATGGTGTTGCGTTTCCTGTGTCCGATGATTTCGAGGGGATCGAGTACCTTGAGCCTGTTTCTCAGACTCGGCACTTTCTCGACCATTCTCAGATGCACCAACCTGACGCGGTTTACCCTGTGGGCGATCTCGCCAAAACCTAACCAACCCTTTTACCAAAGCCCTATCTTTGATGGGGCTTTTTTTATGGAGAATAAACATGTCCGAACTATTCAACCAAGTATTAAACGTATGCAAAGAACTAGACAGTATTCAAAAGGCGCCGCGTAACGCGGAATTCCTGACAGGCTCTATCATTAACGAAGCTTTCTTCCCTGCGCTTATGATCCAGAAAGACGAACAAAGACTAGCGACCGCTGACCCTAACCGCGAAGCTTGGCTTAATGACAACGGCTTCGACTCTGAACAAATGGGCATCGAGCAAAGGATAGCAGACAATACCGCCTTGGTGGCTCAGGTTATTAGCGTTGTTCAGCGGATCAATTACCACGATGTTCCCAAGATCATACGGGACAAAGTAGCTTGGAGAATGACCAAGAGCGATAACCCCTACGTTTCAGAGCGCAAGGTGGAATCATGGGTAGAAGCAGGGATTGACCGAGAGAAAGCTATCAAGATCGAGCTAAAGAAATCCGAGGATTTTCTAAGCGATTGGGCGCACTACGGGAAAGCAGTAGAGCAATACTTGCTCCGAGCCTATAGCGAAGACCTCGCATTTGATTATCCGGAGATCCTTAACAAGGCTCTAGCTAATAGGCTTGGCCAGATGATACGGTTCTTCAATAACTATCCGCACCCCTCAACCATTAGTTTCCTGCCAGAATGTGAGGAACTCTTAGCTTCCTGCTAAACTTCAAGACCTGAGCAAGTCTCTAAACTGCTCAAAAAAAATTTTTAACAGCATTAATGCGCGGATGTCGCTGCGCTCCATCCTGCTCCATAACAGCTAACTACAACGCTATCACTGCACTCGTTCCTCGCGAGAGCGATAGCGCAACAACGGCAAACGGTACAGCCCACGCATACCTCAGGCTACCAACAGCAAACAAATAACACAAACCTTTAAATGCGCCGACAAGTCGGCAACGGCACTCTCTATAACCAACAACTAGAATCATCATCATGAATTGCGGTGGAGGAATGGGTGTGACAACGGCAAACGATACGGCCCACTCAAACCTACAGCGAACAGCAACAGCCTACAACGGGGGAGTGTTGAGAGGGAGAGAGGCAAAATCTCTTGGTAAATGTTGAGAGGGAGAGAGGCAAAAGTAAACTTGACAAGTGGTAAAAAATGTGATACAATCGAGGAGTATTAAAGAGTTAAAGAGATTAACAAGTAAATTAGGAGATAGATATGAATAACTTAGATAAACGTGATATGTTTTTACATAGTAATGCTGATGTATTCAAGCCATTAGAAACTGAACCATCGTTAGATGAAGATCAGTTACATGATTACTTGCTAGATAAAGAGGATCAAGATTGGTCTATACAATTAGCTGATGATGTAGACTTTGATTACTTTAATATAGAACAGGAGTATTAATATGAAAACAGAATACGTTGGAGATGTTATTGGGCGCGATGATGTAGATAAATATTTATTTGAAATGTCTCAACGCCTTTACGAGATAGTAAATAATGTGCAGGATCTCACTGAGCAAATAGATTCTTGGATGAGAGAGGCGGAATGTATTCAGCATGAGCTAGCATGTTATGACCCTGATCTTGACGAGCCGGACTTACATGGTAAGGAAGAATTCGATCGCGCAGTTGAGGGTGGCGATACTGATGGGACTTTACCTTAAATATCAAAGACTTACGGAGATTAATCATGAGCTATGATTTCAATGCTTCAGACGTAGAGAAGGTAACAATTGTTGATGGTATAGACATATACAGGGAGGAGATTAAAGGTCTGTGTCCAGACTGGACTGACGATCAGTGTGTGAAATTTATGATGAGTTTAAAAGAACCTCTATCAGAGATCATACATCAAACAATAGGTCACTGTCTTGCGGAGTGGGCTATAGAAGATATACCAAAAGGAGATTAATCATGAGTTTTAACTGGGTTGAAAAACACAGTACAAATTGTAAAAATTGCGGTCAGTTAATGGACGAGCGCGAGTGTATTCCCGAAGATGATGGTGACATTTGTCAGGACTGCTACAACAAAAAAGGAGATTAATCATGGCACATTTTTATGGATTTGTGAGGGGCGATAGACCGAAAGACGTTTCAAGGCTTGGAACTAAGAACTCAGGGTATACATCTTATTGTGCAGGTTGGGGTGGAGGAATCAAGGTTAGATTATGGCACGATCCAGAGGTAGGCAAGGATCACTATACAGTATGTCAGGTTGCACATGAGGGAAAAGGAATTGAAAGGGAAATAGCTAGAGGAATTGTTGGAGAAGAGTTTATACTAATCCCCTTTAATACTTGCGAGAACGAGGTGTTGGTAGCTCGTGACAGTGCTTATCAAGAAGGTTACGCAGATGGTTCAGATGATGGTTACAAGGAAGCTATGGGGTCGCGTTAGGATGCTTCGACTTCCTAGAGTATTTAACTTTAGGAGTAAATGATCTGCTAAAGTATTTGTTATCTTTAGCTACTAGGTTACGTCTCTTGTATCGTTTATTCTTTCTGGAAAGTTTGTCTGAATAATCCATAAAGGGTATTCCTCTTACTATTATAACACATAAGCAATAAGCCTTTGATATTAAAGGATAATTTTGCAAAGGGTATTTCGCATACAAGATTGCTCTCTATAGGAAGGTTTATTGTCTCTATAGGGGGCAAGATTAATCCTCTCATAAGGTGTCAAGATTAATGCTTGACAAATGGTTAGATTTGTGGTATAATATTAGGCTTTTTAAATCAATAAGTTAAAGGTTATGTGTTATAATATATGAGTCAGTTAAATAGGTTAGTTAAAAAAGCAGAGAATTGTTTTGAAAGATGCGTCATAGAAATAAAGAAAACCAAGGGTGCATCAGGTGTGCCTATAGATTTCTATCTTAATACCTGTCTTGATTGCATTGAAGCAGTAAATAAACTGCCAGAAAGCAAGGCAAATAAAGAGAAAGCGAGAGAGGCAATCTTTAATGTGTACTTTAAGTTGCAAAAATACAACGGTTCCGAAAGACAAACAACACATCCATTCCCTATAGGAAAGGAAATATCAATCGAGGTAATATCAATGCCATTAAAATCAGCAGATGAACAGACAGGTGGTCTAGGATTTAGTGCTGTACCAGATGATTTGTTTCTACAGAGATCTGGGAAATCAAAAGATCCTTACTGGAACCCACCAAAAAGACCTGCGCCAGTAAAGACTCTTCCTAAAGAGGATTACCCTGCTATCATGGAGGAGTACGAAGAGAGGCGTTTGGAAAGTGATCGCTTAACAATGCAAGAGTTCCATAAAGAAATGGAGCAGGAAAAAAGGGAGATACTACATGAGATGCGACAACTGCGGAAGGGATGCGACACAGATAAACGAGATGTACCAATTATGTAGCCGATGTTATACCGTACAGTATAGCACTATGAATATTGATGGAAAGACTATGAGCATACCCGAAGCATTTAAACTACAGTTAGAGAAGATGGGACTCAACCGAAAGGATGGAGAGACAGTCTCAGACTGGAGCAATAGATGTCAGGCATACGCAAAGAGTACAGCATTAGGCAAGGCTATACCATGACAACGTGGAAGCATTGTGAACGCATGGTTGCCAAGCTACTAGGTGGTGAGAGAACTGGTTGCAATGGTGAGTCGCGTCGAGATGTTGAGCATCCAAGGTGGAGCATCGAGGTCAAGCATCGAAAGACTCTACCCAAATGGTTACACTCAGCTATGGAACAGGCAGAGACAGAGGCAGAACATAGAGTACCTATCGTGGTACTGCATGAAAAGAACTTGACATATGAGGACTCGTATGTTATAATGAGATTAAATAACTTTACTAAGGAGACTGACAATGTTGGATAGACGTTTTGATCCATATAACTTTGGATCTTTGATGGAAGAAATATTCACACCTGTGAAATATGGCCGCAGAACTATTGACCAAGTTGGAACAAGAGATAAACCTGCTATCATTACTAGAGGTGAATGGGTTGAGAAGAAATTTAAAGCATGGCGTGATGATGATGGGTCATACCATGAAGAATTAGTTGATGATAACTTTGATATTCCAAGAGGTGCAGAAGGTACAGACTAAGGAGACAATCATGGCTACAAAGAGTGAGTTCTTAAATGAACTGTATAAAGATAACGGGTTGGTTAAGAGCGAGGATACATATGAACTATCCTTTGGCAAGCGATCCGTTAATATCATAACTCGAACTGGTATTGAGAAGATACAGTACCATAACAACATCACTGTAACATTTGATGTGGAGTCTATTAACCCTGAGTTTGTAGTGGTCAAGGCTACTGCTAAGAAGGGTGATGTATCTGTTGAATCCTATGGTGAAGCATCGCCTCAGAACACACAACAGAAGTATCCTGTTGCTATGGCTGAGAAACGTGCATTGTCTAGGGTGATACTCAAGATCACTGGCTTCTATAAGTACGGAGTCTTTGGTGAAGATGAATCAGACGACTTTAAACAGGAGAAATAACATGGCTAAGAAGACAACACCTAAATCCGACAGAAGGTTGAAGAATGAACACGAGCTTGCTATTGATACTTGGCAATGTCGTAAGGCGAATAAGGAGTTTGTTCGATCTGCCGATAAAGTCTTTGAACAGATAGGTTGGGGTTGCAAATGGAGCGAAATAAGTGTAGGTACACTAGATAATATGCAGGATGCTTATGAAAAAATGGTACTATCAAGGAAGCAAAAAGAAGAAGAATACGTTGCGTCCCATCACAAAGGCGTATGGGAAAACACGACCCACGATAGACGTTACGAAGTTAACCCTACTTGATGAGCCATTCGGTGATGGAAGGTTTGAGGGTAGACGTTACTGGTTTGCTAGGTGGTGCTATAGAAATAGACATAAGATAGCACCATCTGGTATTCCTTGGGACGGTGTGTTTAAACAGAGAGAGGGTATACCGCTTGTTGAATATATTAAATTTGCCAAAGAGAATAAATTAGGAGAGAGATATGCCATTCAAGACAAGTCTAGGAGAGACAATCTTCAAGCAAAAGTACGCATCTAATACCTATGAGACATGGGAAGATAGAGCGCACACTGTAGTTAATTGGGTGTGTGGTGACATGGATGGAGAGAAGAATAACCTTATGGCTAAGAGCGATAGGGATCAACTGACGCAGTACATCAGTGAGTTTAAGTTTATGCCCGGAGGTAGATACCTCTGGTATTCTGGCAGAGATGCTAGGTTTTTTAACAACTGCTACTTATTGAGGTTAGAGGAAGATAGCAGGGAGGAGTGGGCCGGATTGTCACAAAGAGCAATGTCTTGTCTGATGACAGGTGGTGGTATAGGTGCTGATGTTAGTTTGTGTAGACCATCAGGCAGACAATTGCGTAGGACAGGTGGCGTGGCATCTGGCCCCATTCCTTTACTCTATACTCTCAATGAGATAGGTAGGAATGTTATGCAGGGTGGCAGCCGTAGGTCTGCCCTGTATGGTAGCATGAACTGGCAACATGAAGATGCTAGACATTTACTCAAGGTAAAGAACTGGCATGATATAAAGATCGAAGGGTCTAATATCACAGTTGCTGATGCAAAGAAAGCAAACTTTAATTATCCTGCTCCGTTAGACATGATGAACATCAGTCTTAATTATGATGACGCATGGCTACATGGTAATGGTAGCGAAGTATTCACAGAGAATTGCAGGCAAGCACTGATGACAGGTGAGCCAGGATTTTCTTTTAACTTTGGAGACAAACAGAATGAGACTTTACGAAACGCTTGCACTGAGATTACGTCAGAAGATGACAGTGATGTATGTAATCTTGGGTCTGTTAACCTTGCGAATATTGATACGATTGAGGAGCTTAAAGATGTGGTTAGTCTCGCGTCTAAGTTTCTTGTTTGTGGGTTGATAAGAGCGCACTTACCTTATGATAAAGTAGGAAAGGTAAGACAAAAGAATTCTCGTATAGGTCTGGGCTTAATGGGCTTGCATGAATGGCTATTAAAGCGTGGACATAAGTATGAGATGAACGATGAACTTAAACAATGGATGAAAATATATGAATCAGAAAGCACGAGAAGTGCTAATGACCACTGCGATAGATTATTTCTTAACCGACCTAAAGGATACAGAGCCATTGCCCCAACAGGAACTATTAGCATCCTTGCTGGAACAACTGGAGGGGTTGAGCCAATCTATGCAGTCGCATACCGTAGACGTTATCTTACAGATGGGACAAGATGGAAGCATCAGTTTGTCGTTGACGGTACGGCACAAGCACTAATAGATAATGGCATTAAGCCAGAAGATATAGAGTCGGCTGTTGATCTAGCAACTGACCCAGAAAGAAGGATTAAGTTTCAATATGATTTACAGAAGTATGTGGATCATGCAATTAGTTCCACGATAAACATACCTGCATGGGGAACAGACTTAAACAATGAGGATAAAGTAATACCGTTTATGTCATTAGTTAAGAAGTATGCCTCTGGATTAAGGGGCTTAACAATCTACCCTGATGGATCAAGGGGTGGTCAACCAATCACTACTGTACCTTATGAAGAAGCGCACTCGAAGAGAGGTGTCATCTATGAGGATAACAGTGAGGAACAATGCTTATCAGGAGTATGCAACTTATGAACAGTTACACAAAGATAGATGGTAAATACTACAAGGATAATCCAGAAGTGCAGAGGGTACGGAATAGACTTCGACCTATATACTATAAATTAGCTGGTGGATTTACAAACTATTATGCGCTGCCTAAAAATGAACGACAAAAATTAATTGATAGAGCAAGAGAAGAATACTGCAAGTACAAAAGTGTCTACGTTTCTTCTAACACCCCTACTTATAGGGCGCATCGAAAGCTACCCAAAGTACAAAGACCCAAGGGTAAAAGGGTTACGATCTTTAAGCCTGATGATCCAAGAGGTTTTGTTTATATCTTTAAAGATCACATGAAGTCTGTAAATGGGTGGCTATACTATTATAAGGTAGGTGCATCCCATAACCCACAAGAAAGATTAAACCAAGCTAATACATGGGGGGATTTTGAAAGCGTCTGGGAGTCAGAGATGGTGGATGATTGTGCAACCTTAGAGAAGGAAGTGCATCAAGCTCTATCTAAGTATAGAGTCAAAGGCGAGTGGTTTCAATGTGATAAAACTTTTATAATCAATAAGATACTGGAGTTAGTTGATGCTAGAGAAGAGCAAGCGGTGGCAAAACAGAAAGTATCTTGACTGGATAGCTACCTTACCATGTGCCAACTGTGGGCTAGAGGATGAGACTATAGTACCACATCATGCTATTAACATCAGTTCTATAGCAGGAAGGGTAGGTAATAAAGGACTTGGTTTGAAATCAAACGACTGGCTAGCAATGCCTTTGTGCCATGGTTGCCATAGTGCTTTACACAGCGGAGACAAAAGTATCCTAGCTTGTCAACCATTATTTATTTTTGATACACTTGACAAGGCTTTTAAATATGATATAATAGGAGAGGAGAATGATCTCAGAAGAAAGAGTAGAAAAATCTCTGGTGTATCTAGCAGAAAGCGATGAGGACTATGCGTATGCCCACGCTAAAGCTAAAGCAATAGAGAAAGAAGAAAAGATTGTAAAGGCTCAAGCATTTATTAATGCAAAGAGACTGTACGATACAGTGGCAGAAGCTAATGCTGTTGCTGATTCATCTCAAGAGTATAAGGATTGGAAGGAGAGATGGGAGAATTCATTAGCAGATGTTAAGTTGTTAGAGAACAAGCGTGAAACAGAGAAGGTTATCTGGGAAACGTGGCGTACTGAACAAGCAAACTTACGACATACATAGGAGAATACAATGGAGTATGAACAAAAAGATAATGATGGTGCGTGTTTTGAAGCCAAAGAAAAGAAGGAAGATTGGCACGATGATTGGTCAGGTAAAGGCATGGTTGATGGATCTATGTACTGGATAGGTATCCGAGACATGGTATCAGCATCAGGAAAGCCTTATAAAAAGATAAGGTTTAACCCTATGGATCAGAGCTATACACCCAAAGTTCCATCTGATAATGGGGCTACACCTAAATCCACAGAGGGGGACAACATTCCATTCTAACGGAGGAGAAAGGCGGTGGTGGGCTTTTAGGTTTTTTCGGGTTGGTTACCCAGTGTTTTCCCTAGAGGCTCACCACAGTCAATATAGGAGGTCTGATGACGAATTACACAATACAGTTCAAACATGGTGATGATGTAGAGTTGGAGTATGATGATGCCAAGCACACTTACATGGTCAAGGGAAAGCAGGTTCCTGCTGTCACTAGGATAGTAGATGCTGTGTCACCTAAGAACCTGACTGAGTGGGCTGTACAGGCAGGTGCAGATTGGTGGACCAATAACTTTAACAATGAGTCTCGTCATGTATACAATGGGATACTTAATGCTCATAGAGAAATAAGTAGAGAGGCGCAAAGCATTGGTACTGATGTACACAAATGGATAGAGCTGCGCATTAGAAGCAAGATGAATGGTGGTCAACTGTTAGTTGATTATCCAGAGGATGTCAAGACTCCAATGCAGAACTTTCATAAGTGGCTAGTAATGGCAGAGGAGAGAGGTATCGAATGGTTGGGTAGCGAAAAGAAAGTCTACTCTAAGATATGGAATTATGCAGGAACAATAGATGCATTAGCTAGAATAAATGGAGAACTATATGTTATTGATTTTAAAACAAGCGCAAAGATATATAAAGATTATTATCTACAAGTTTTTGGATATGCTCAAGCAGTACATGAGATGGTTAACCACCAAGATTACAAACATTATCCGAGAGGGATGATTGTTAGACTTGATAAGAATGAAGATAAGTATCAAGAGGTAGCTTTTGGGTGTGAGCCTACTACCTTTCATTACGCCTTGATGTTAAAAGATTTTCAATCAAAGAGGATAAAGAAGATAAAAGTATGAATCAAGATGAGAGTATAGTGTGGATGATGTGTCATCATATGAAGGGCGCTGTCTCTTTAATGGAGGTAGCACTTAAAAATAATTTAGTAGATGACAAGTTACTTGATGAGCATTTGGAAGAGTGGGAAGCCAGATCTGATTCCATATGGGAACAGCATCTATGGTTTAAATTTAGAGAAGCAATTAACAGACCTGATAATGTAGTATTATTCAGTCCAGAAACAAGAGGGCCAGACAAATGAAGATAGCACATTTAGATTTAGAATGTTCTAACCTCAACGCAGATTGGGGAGTGATAATATGTGGCTGTATTAAGTGGGATAATGGTAAGCTAGATACATTTAGGATAACAGATTATAAACAGAAAGATATAATGGATGACTCTGGTGTATGTATGGCATTAAGCGAGGCACTTAACGAAGCAGATATGTGGGTGTCATGGTATGGATCTAGGTTTGATGTACCATTCCTGCAAGCTAGGCTATTGTATCATAGGAAAAATCCTATGTCAACACACATAGCTCATGTTGATTTATGGAGAACATCAAGGTATCAGTTAAAGTTATCGAGTAACAGGCTTGCTAACATCGAGAGGTTCCTTAATCTTAATGCAAGCAAGACTCCTATAGATCAGGGTGCTTGGATCAAAGCGATAGCAGGAAGTAAGAAACATATGAACACAGTGGTTAAGCACTGCAAGGAAGATGTGAAGATGTTAGAAGAAGCGTATCATTTGTTAAGACCTTTAACAAAGGGGCATCCATTGATAACAAACGAGAAGGGTGAAGCTAGTTGTCCTAAGTGTGGATCGCATAAGGTAGTTAAGAGAGGGACAAGAAGAACCAAAACTAGAGTATATCAAACATGGCAATGTAAAGATTGTGGTTCATGGTCATCATCTAGGACTGCTGATAAGCTGGTTCCGCAAGCCTTAGTCGCCTGATCTCCTGCACACAGCCCTTGGGAAAGGCTGTAATGCCAAAGGGAGTACCTTGTGGATCATCTGCATCGACCACAAGTGTACTCCCTATTTTTATTTCTTCTTCAGATTCAGATACTAACCATCCTATACTCTGGAATGTTGGACAGCTAACCTCGCTAGCAGGTGTCCAGTCTGCTACCTGTACGATGTCCTTCCAGACTATAATGACTAGCGTTTCTTTTTGTGTGTTGTCAGGGGTCCGGGGATAATCCATCCTAATACCATTGGCACTACAACGATTAATATAAGTAACCATCCGCCCATACTAATTAACTCTCCTAAGAGATCAAAGAAATTAGAGGGCGCTTCCTGTACTATAGTGGCATCACCTGCTACTTCAAGAGGCTGAGTAGGGGTAGGCTGTTTCACCGTCTGATCCGCCACTACAGAGGCTACAGAGGCACTCATCGTGGAAGCCGCTATGGGTGCAATCACACCCCCAGAGATCACACTCCCAGCAGTCGCACCTAACCCTGCCGCAGTTCCCACTATTGCTGCTTTCTTTAGTGATCCGCATCCTACAAGGGCGAGAGCCAGTAAACCAATACAACACCCACGATACAAAGAACCCATATGAATTTGTTTCCTTGTGCTAGCTCTTTTAGTTTCTTCATTCATTGTCTCCATAGTTATTCACCGTTTGTTTCACGTACATCTGTACGTATTACTTTTTCTAATTTTAGTGACTGCACTTTTTCATTGGGGACATACCTCCATATTAATCCTTCATCACGTATGCTTTCAAATACGGTGGTTGTCAATCCAACCTTGATTATTATGGCCTCATCCCCATCAAGTAAAACAACATCTCCCGGTACAAATACTTTAGACATTTTAAACTTCAACCCTTTAGCTATTGAAGAGGCAATCTCTTTCAACATTAAAGCTATAATCAAACTTATAAGGATGGTTATCCAAGGCATTAAGAATGTAGTAATCTTAATGCTTGTGTCCATAGACAGGGTATTTAGATCCATTAGTCTAGCAGTTTCTTAACCACCTCTCTGCCCTCCCAATTGTCTCCAACCTCAACCTTTTTCTTTTCACATGAGTATCTAGTCTCACCTGAATCGCTGTCCTTCCATCCGTTACGCGACAGGGTTCTCTTCATAGCAAGGCATCCGGGTACTCCCATCTCCACCCATTCACCATCTTTCTCATGGTGTCCCATAAACTCTATGATTCCACCATTAAGGTATAGTATTAGAACAAACATTACTTTGACCATCAGTGTCCCCCATTCGCCTTGATAGACGATAAGTCATCCTTTAATTTCTCTACGTGTCCTTCAAGGCTCTCTATTCTTTGCTTATAAAACTCTAAAGTAAGTGCTTGCTGTTGGTCAAACGGAGCCTTGCCTGTTTCAATGTTATCTAGAAGTTTATCAAACTCCCCTGATAAGTGTTCAATAAGCATGAACTGTTCGGCATCCGCAGGCAATGCCCCTAGCTCGCCACGAGGCCATTTAATTCTGAACTCCGTATTCTTTACCAGATCAGACTCAAACAAAACCATTTGAGTCTCAATTTTATTTAACCTCTCAACTATACCAAAGTATGCCCACACTCCCAATGCTACTGCAATAATGAGTGAGATTAAGTTTCTCACTGGCATTGCAAACTTAGTATTATCGCTTACATTTAGCGGCGTTTCCACAGTCTTTTTCTTTTTGGTTTTTTATATTTTTCAGAAAGCAAACGATGAGCCACATCCGCAGGAATGTGATCCCGTTGGAGGTATAAACTTAAATGTGGGTCTGAAAGGGTCTGCTTCCCAATCCATAACTGCATCTCCAAGTAGGTTAATGGAATCGCCATCAGAGTATATATTGTCTGTAATCATAGAGGCATCCTCTGGTAAGGTAGGGCTTGGTGTTAGCTTTATTTTGTAGCCGGAGCATCCGCCACCTTCCACGTATATAGCCAAATATCCATCCCCATCTAAAACTTCTGTTATTTTTTGTTGCGCTTCCTCGGTGATTGTCATTATTCATCCACCATTTTTCCTCTGTTATTCAGTTTAGTTGTTATCTTATTTAAAGAGTTTGATATTAGGTCTATTAGGAACCAAGGTAATAGCCCATGTATTATAGCAACTAAGGATAATAATATTAACTGTACAGATAGTTTAATATTAAATAGTAGATGCTTGACATATGACTCACCTACAAATTTAAGATGTTTAGAGATTGCCATTCTTTCCTCCGAATGATATACCTAAAGACAGACCTACCTTGAGATCACCTCTTGCCCAGCTATCATCTATACCCATGCTTGCAACTGGGGTAATACTTAATCCATCTGATACTGGTATCGAGTACCCTGCGCTAAGGTCTAATCCTTTATATGAAAAGTTCTTTACGTCCCAATTAGATACTACTGATCCTGTAGCTCCCCATAAATCTATGGAAGATCCAGCTTTTCCGTCTATTTTTCGGCCACTCACGTTCCAATCTAGCGAGGTTTCAAGGCCAACACCCCCAACTGTGAGCGTGGTAGCCCCTCCTACAACGTGATCTCCGTTGTTCATGTGATTATAATGAACATCTCCATCAAAGAATCCTATACCCAAACCGTACCCCACTCCAATGTTCTTTGAATCAGATGTGCTAAGACTCACACCATATGCACCAAGGCTTACGTTGTTATCACTATCATCAAACGAGAATGAATACCCCTCGTTAGCCACAGCTATACTGTATACACCCTGATCGTCAAGACCTAAACTTATTCCTTCCGAACTTATATTTGTATCTACATTTATCTTACCTAAATCAGCACCCAACACACCCAGTGGTGACAACATCAATACCAATGCTAAAACTTTACTCATTTATTCTTCCTCTTTTAATGAATCTATTTGCTCTTCTATTCTAATTAGATGATCCATAATCTGATCGAACTGGTCATCTGTTCTTGTTACAATTCTATCTAGTCTCTGTTCAACTGTCTCGCCCTTAAACTGAAGGATGCTGATAGCTTCACGAAGATCATAGATAAATGTAAACCCTGCTACTATAATGCCTACGGTTGCAATGATATGTCCAAAGGACACGCCTCTACTAAAGTGTAATCCATTCGTCATTCTTAGTGTCCTTATCTGGTTCAGGTGGTTTAACAATGCTCCACGCTGTACCAATAAAGAAAGCGCAAGCTACAGTTTTCTTTGTTACTGGATGTGTTTTAAAAGCAACAAACGTCCAGTTCGTATTGTCAGGATTGACCAACAAAGCCCCTCCATTCTCATGATCGCTGTATAATTTTATTATAGGGTACTCACTTAATGTTTTCTTATGGTGATCTATAACCTCTTCTAATGAGTCCCAGCAGATAGCGGTTACAGGGATCTCCAATACCCTCATTTGTGCTGAAGCTGGCATGGCTGTTAGCATTAAAATAATTAATAACCTCTTCATTACATTGGGTCAGTTGATTGCTGAAGCAAGATAGCATCTATTAACTCAAGAATTTGTTGAGCTTTCCTGTTCTCTCCTTTAGCTTGCGCCCATTTCAATTTCCCCTTTAAGGCCGAAAGATCCTTCTTAAGATTTTTATTCATAAAATATTTTTGCTTTTCTATATTAATATCATAAACTCTAACACCTGAAAAGAACCTTATCCATCTAGCGGCCTCAGATATATCCGCAGGACCACTTTCCCTCATGGCTCCTAACCCACCGAATGCCTTGGAAACTGTTTGCTGTCCTGTTGCTGGGTCAACTATCCTTTCTCCAAATACCCCACCCGGATTAAGTCTATTAATTTCTGTTAATGGAACCATTAGCTGTACTAATTTCCATAACCGAGATGGTAATGCAACACCTAGAAAATCTTTACTTTCTCCCTCGTACCCTACGATTGGTTTCTGTCTAAACGAATCGTAGTTGCTGATTTGCTCAAAGATTTCTTTAGGAAGAGGAGAGATCATTTCAGAAATAAGCTCCTTGGGATGATACATTCTCTGTAACTCTGCTAAAGGAACTGTGTTCAAAAGAGTAAAAGCCTTAACTACCCCCTTGCTTTCTTTGCCTAAGAAAACTGGAACACGCTTACCCCAGAAGGCTCCATAATCTGAGAAGTCCATGTCTCCTGTTTCATGCTCGAATTGCTCTTTAGCTATGTGCAATTTCTCTGCACGTTGAGGATTGAGGACAAGTTGTTTAAGCTGTGCAGGAAAGTTCTTTCTAGTCCATGTGTAGAAAGGCATTAATCTTTTCATCCAGTCTCTTTCAAATACAGATAGATCAGAGTAATCAAAGAGAGATGCCTTAACTTCATTAGATGCTATATCAAACATAGCGTCCTCTTTAGTCATTCGTCTATTTACTTTTTTATAGTACCCGTCAAACTCTCTCCCATCTGGTGTAGTCCAAGGAGGAACTTCTTTTAAATCTGTAGTCCAGTAATCATGATCTCCATCAAACTGTGATAGCTTAACCTTCGTTCCATCTGGTGCTATCCAATCAAGATCTTCTCCATCTTTCATCTTTCTTAATGTGTTCATAAACACAGCGTATCTTGCATTGCCTTCAATAGTTCCGCCAAATGCAAAGCCCCATTTGATAGGTTTAGCCTCAACACCCAGAGTTCTTTGTAACTTTGGGTATCTTCCCTTTCCAGCACCAGCCTCTAATTTAGAAATTAAATCACGATTAATATCTTTATGATAATGTCCTGCTGTTATCCCTCTATTCAGTGCCTCTTCTGTAATTCTTTTCATAGAGAACCCAGTGCCACCATAATCTCCGGCAAACCATAGAGCATCATCTAAATCAGGAATGCCTTCTACAAACCCAGCTTGACCTGTCTTATTCATCTCTTTTAGTCTGTCTACTGTTTGCTTCTTTAATCCATTGCTTCCTTCAAACCTTGCATAGTATTGCAGTTTAGCCGCATCTTTAAAAGTCTCTACAGCTTTTGGTATATTAGATCCTAACCCTGTAATAACATAAGCATTTAGAATATTCCCTATTGCATTACGAGTATGATATGCTGGTCTTACAGCTAGAGTCCATGCTTTCCAAGGATCTTGGATCGCATCAAAGAATTTAAAAAACTTTTTAAGCTCCTTGCTTCCGGGTGTAGATGCCCCCATCAAATTTAATTGCTGAGTTATTTGCTTGGATACATTTTTCGGAGCCTTGAACCTCATGGAAATCTTGGGCGCTTCATTCCAAGATTTTTCAAATGCTTCACGACTTACTTTTATAGCATCTTTAGGTGCAACACCAGACTTTCTCGCTAAAGCATAAGCAGTTATCTCTGCTAGCTCTGCCGCCCTTCTTATCTCTACTTCCTCTACAAACTTTGGAGCTATGCCTTCAACGTCTACATATGTAGCGGTTTCTTTGTCTACTGGAACCCAGTTATTTCTACCATCCTTACCCATTATCCTTTGCTGGAACATCCCAGCATTATCTGGATCTGGTCTAACCCACTTTCCAACATTCATAAAAGGCATTGGGTCTTCTACTGGCTTCCTGTTCATTGGCCTCCAGTCTGTAACCATATCTATAAATCTTTTCTTTTGTCTTGACGTAGCTGACTCAGCCCATCTTAACCCTATAGCTAGAGAAGGATCTGTATGAAAGAAAGAATTCATGTACGGTATATCAGCCTCATTAACAGGGCCAACACCATCCATGATGGAAAACTTTTCTGCGTTTATTTCGTCAGCACTTTTTTCCCCATGTATTCTACCGTGCCTATAGTGTTCTCTAGGGATGTAGATTGCCGGATCATTCAAGTCACCAAACTCTTCAGGGAAGTATTCTTCTCCAGCTAGTTTCGCCTCAGATACCTCACGCCCCTTTGGGGTTTGCCGTCTAGGAAAATAGTGCCTCATCAGTGTAGACATAACGTATATGCCTTCACCCTTTTCTTTCTTTAGTATCTCTTCTAGTTTGTCTGTCCATTCATCAACATATCTAACACCATCCTTACCCAGAACATCTGTGACCTTCTCTTTAAGAAGATCATTTTCTTTTTGTATTGCTACGTTAGCAGCATCGGGCCTCTTAGAGTCTCCAGCAAAAATTTTACCATCCTCCTCATACCAATTCGAGGTTAATGGTTTTCCTTCATGGTCTACCATAATCTTTTTTCTATCCATCCAATTACGCATAGCCCAATGAATAGATTGCGTGGTCTTCCCAGTCCTTCTTGCTTTATCTTCTAGCCACTTCCTAAGTATAGGAATTTCCCTAGCCATTTCAAGCTCAACTTCTTTTGCCACTCTATTTGTTTCTGTTGCGGCACTCTTAACTTTCTTTGCATCACCCACTGGAACGTTCATAGCTCTAGCAAAGTCTGTAAACTTATCGTTCTCTTTAATAGACTGCAACGCAAGAGCAACAGGTCTAGGTGTCATTGCTTTAATGCCTTGCCCTGCCGTATAAATACTTTTACCTATTAGGCCGCCAGAGTATGTTAAAGGGTCAGTAAGAACATCCCCAGCAAAACCTAGTGTACCCTTTAACCATCCGGGCATATCATCAGGAAGGAAGTCTTGGGTTCTTATCTCGTCCTCACCTAACCATCCTCTTTTTAAGCCAGTCAGCACACCCTCTTGTGGTGTTGGGTCTACCTGACCCAATGCTTTATATAGGCTTCCACCAATAAGGCTTTCTTTTACACCAACCTTTAAGGCTTGAGCTGGCCTTTCAAGCAAACCAAGTTTATGAAGAAAACCTTTCTCTCCTTCTGGTCTTGGCTTCAAGCCATGCTTGTCCAGCAGGTCGACTTCTAGCCTCCTTCTTTGTTCCTCTTCTGGAAGGGTTAAAAACTCATCAGTAACAGAGGCTCTTAAATCCTGTCCATTATATTTAAAACCTATTCTTGGCATTACGCTACACTTATATCCGTTATCCCTGATCCCATGCCCGGAGCAACGCCAGTATCTCCTTGCATATATTGTGTAAGATATTGCAATGCTATTTCCATTCTTTGCTCAGGGTTCTCGCTCATAGGTGCGCCTCCAAGAAGACCAGTACCCCATGCTTGGACAAGCATTTGCGCCGCTTGAGTAATGTCTCCTGTCATAGCTACCTGTACTATCCCTTCCCATACTCTTTCTTTAGCTGACAAGTCTCCAATAGTAGCATCTTTAATTTTTATTTGATGACCAGATACTTTCATAGCTTCTTCAGGTGAGGCTCCTCCCTTTATCATTCTGTGGTAGATCTCACTTGGTGAGCCAGTAGATTTTAAAGCCGCATCAGCTATCTTAGCCAGCTGAGAGTCATTTTTATATGTCACTGTTTGTGAAATTAATTCTTTCATGTTCTTCAGGAGATTTTCTCCCTCTTCTTCATCTATAGCCGCTACAATACCAGACTTCGTAACAGCATCCTGCATCATATCAAAAAAAAGTTCATTCTGTTTGAACAGCCTATCTGAGTATGATGGAAGACCTTGCATTGATACTTCTGGGGGTGGCATCCGTGTTCCAGAAATATTAGGCATTTCTTCTTCACCGCCTCGCCAAAGCGCAGGTAACCCAAGTGTAGCAGCAGCACCAACAGCACCAGCCCTATATGGGTGCGCTCTTGGGTTAAGAAATCCTGTGGTTCTAGCTGGATTATATAACTTTGGGTCCATCAATACATTTTTAGGAAGTGTAGATCCTGTAGCTGTTCCGCCATGCGTTGTTCTGTATGCTCCCTCTTTGCCGGGGATAGGTCTGAATGTTGTTCCTCCGGGAATGCCAGATGTACGTGTTCTTGCTGTCCCAGTAGCAGCACCCTCTGGAAATGGTTGTCCACGATACGTTGCCTCCCTAGCCCCCCTAAGTGGATTAAATCTTCCCCTGCCTAAAATGCTCCATAAAGGATTCCCCTTATTGACAAGTTTAGCCCCAGCTAATACTCCCCTTCCTAGTAATCCTGCCATAACTTTCCCCTAAGCGTAGATGTAATTTAATAAGTCTCTTTGCTGTTGTCTTCCAGCAAGAGGTGTGGTCATTAAAGATCTTGCCGCTGGTGCTACTGATGTTCCTGCTTGAGTGGCGTACACAGACGTTGGTGTCTTAGCCTGTGATGCTTTAGCAATACTACTAAGTAGCATCATATTGGTAAGATCTTTATACTTTTGATCTAGCTCTTCCTCTTTAGCCTCTTGCTTTCTTTGATCTTCATATGCAGCATAACGTGCGATGTCTTTAGCCGATGTTCCGGGCATACGTCTTTGAGACTGGTCGATTTTTCTTTTTTCAGCGTGCCTTCTTTCCTTTTCTTCTTGTGTTATTTTAAGCAAGCCTGTGTCCTCAAACATACGCATCCAAGAATCGCCAGATGCAAGTGGTCGCAAAGTTTGGTTACTAAGTATTGGAGAATAAGGAACATCTAGCAAAACAGATGGGTCTTGCACTAACCTTTTAAACCTGTCAGGTATTCCAAATAAATGCCATGTATGAGTGTTTGAAAAATTATTCATAATCCCTCCTAATTAAATGCGCTTCCGCCTATCTGCGCTCCAGCCAGTGTACCCATTGGCCCCATTGTGGAGCCAGCAAGCGCACCTAGTATAGTTCCTACAGGACTTTGACCCGGATTGGTAGCTACACTTTGACCGCCCCATTCACCTGAGAGCATAGACAGATAGTTCTGTAGTGCCGTCTGTGGTAACGTAGCTCTATATTGATGTCTTGCCATTGCCTCATCTATGCCAGCCTGAGTCATAGCTCTTCTTTGTGCGCCTACATTTCCTACTTGACCATACATTCCTAATGGAGCCTCCATCACAGTTGGGTACTGACCTAAGAACCCTTGCGCTGTTCTTGCTCCAACATCACCAAGACCTGCGCCAAACTGTTGTGCGCCTATGCCAAGTTGAGCCGCCCTAATTCTATTTTCTTCAGCAGTAGCTTGTGCATTAAACATAGCTTTTGCTATATTATCTGACATTCTTTCGTTTGCGGCTTCTATAGCTTGAGACTGCAGAAGATCGCCTCTTGAACTTCCTCCGGGCTGACCATACTGAACAAGACCCTGCCTAATATTTGGTAACAAATTTTCTGTTAATTGTTTTTCGGCCTCTCTTCTATACGCATCAGAGATAGATCCAAATCTTTCAGTGTCTACAGTTCCAGATAACAAATCAGAGTATTGCTGATCTGTAAATGGAGTAAGGTTTGAATACTGGCCGGGAGTTAATGAACCCAACAAACCAGTGCTATACCCCATTAATCCAGTACCATAATCAAGACCTGCTCCAACCCCTCCTAAAGCCTGTTGCTGTAATCCTTCTACATTAGGTGAAGAGGAATAATCAACAATAGCTTGTTGAGCCGCTTGTTGATAAGGATCAAATGGTGCATAGGTTTGATCTGCATAATAAGACGGTGTAAACTGTCCACCTTCATAAAGATCTTTTGCTTCATCAAAAACCTCAATTAACCTTGGAAGCTGACCTATACCTCCAGCACCAAAATCTTCGCTACTTATGTATTTTTTATCCTGAAATTCAAACTCTTCTCCGGGCTCAACGGGCAACATACCCCAAGGGCTAGTCTCTGTTTTAGTTACTCTGCTTCCTCCTGACATAATTAATTCCTCTCTTGTTTACCTGCTAAAAATTCTTTTCCACCAAGGATCTTCTTCAACGAATACGGGGTCTACAAATGTAGATTGATCTGGGTTGACCCAAGCATTTAAATCTACAGTATATGCAGGAACAACGCCAGTTCCTCCACCTGCATCTCCACCTCCAGCAGAAGCAATATCAGTCTCAAATGTTAAATCAAAAGCATCCGATAACGCTAAAGCATTGGCGTTTGCTTGCGCCTCTTCCTCTCTCCTTCTTTCTTCTTCCTCATTTCTTTTGTCATAAGCCTCTTTAGCTAACTTGCGTGTAATTTCATCCTGTAATGCTTGGGCGGCTAAATCTTCTTGCCTCTCTAACTCTTCCAAATACTGATCTATTACACTATCAACTTCAGTTGAAGTATAGCCTGTCATATCTGGGTTAACCCATTCTTGTACTGGAGAAGACTTTTGCAGATCGCTTAACCTTTGTAACGCTTTATCTGCCTCCTCTTGTTGTAGTCTTGCTATTTCATTCTGCTCTTGTAGTCGTTTCTGATCAAGAAGATCTTGCTGTTCCTTGGCATCTTGCAATCTTTTTAACTCTGCTAGGCGTTCTTCTTCTGCGGCGGCATCTTCAGCTAACTTTTCATCAATCTGTCGTTGCCTTTCTGCTTCTTCGGCCTCTCGTTCTGCTTGAGACAGAGCAGTTAAAAGCCCCTGATCTATAGCGGTATTAGATGTTACAACTGATCCAGTGCCTTTATCGCCACTTCCTGTCTTTTTGCTATCTCCATCGCCAATTCCAGTACCAGTTCCAGTACCAACTCCAGTTCCACTTCCAGTACCAATTCCAGTGCCGCTTCCAGTGCCAATTCCAGTTCCGCTTCCTGTTCCAATACCTTTTCCAGTTCCATTGGGAGGAATTTTGTTATCAGGTTTTACAGGCGACTTGTTTGGAAAAGGAATTGTCATTAATGATTGAGGGTTCCACTTTACTTCTGGAGTCTCTACATTAATCATATGCTCTCGAATTAGATCCCATATCTCTGCATCACTACCAAATTCTGGAATGACTCCAGTATAAACATCAAGAGGAGTCCTAACCCCCGGCTCATAATTAAAAACTCTAGCCATTATTGTATCCTCTGCTTTAAGTCTTTAGTTATAACCATATATGAATTCTTCCAGTCATTTAGCTTTCTTGCCATTCCTTTTCTTGTCCATGCCTCTAATGATGTGCATCCATGCTTTAAAGCAAACCCTTCAATCAAAGGTAGGAATGTATACCATTTATCTATACCCCTTCCATCCTTTCCGCCTATTGTTATTACTCTTAATATTCTTTTTCTTGGGTAAGAAATAATCTCTGTTACCATAGATGCTATCACTTCGCTATCCTCTATGGCTACCCATAACTGCTGTTCACCACTTTTTATAATTGGAATTAGATCAGAAGATATTAACTCTCCCTCTGAATGTCTAAGTGCTAAGTCTATTAATGGCTCTGCCTCATCCCATACAAGATCAACATCCTCTGGGCTTATAAGTAATACTTTAACCGAGCTTGATCCAAGATCCGGGACTTCCCTTTCTAAAGAAATAGATTCCTTCCCCACCTCCGGGGTTCCAGTTTGTCCCATCGGCGTATCTAACGTCACCTTCTCGCGGTCTTTGCGGTTCGGCATGAGTCCTCTCCAATCTAAATGTTGCTTGATTGTATATAATATCACCTAACCTTTGCAGTTCATTAATAAGATATACATCTATATCATCCTTATCTAAAGGCAATGGCCCCGGAGTATAGTGTGTTACAGACTTAACTACTCTATCAGTGTATGTACCCATTAGTAGCTCTTGCTTCCTCTGGTTCCTGCGTTCTTTACATCTAAAGTGTAACCGTCCAGCTTCCAAGTTTGATCGCCTGTTGATTCAAACTTAACACCTATGTACTTTCCTGTAACATTAAATGGAACTTTAGATTGTGTGGCAGGGTTAAAGGTTGTTGGCCCTTCCCATGTGATAGCTTCTTCTGTTGACATCTGATGACCCACATATACATTAACAGTAGAATCAGTAGATGCAGACATCTTAGGATATACAGCAGTTACACGCTTTACCATTGATTGATTATTAGCACCAGACTCATCGACAGTTAAACCAGTCCTTTGTATATAGCTTGTCATGTTAGATGTGTCTGCTTTGTTACCTGCGTTATCTCTATATACCTTAGTGTTAGTAGGAGAGGCCATACTTAAACTCTTACCAGCCAAGTTAAAGTAAGATGTAGATACAGACTCATTCCAGTTAAGAGTGTCAGAGGCCCATGTAGATGTTGCTGAGTTCCATGAACCCGGAGCTAGAGGATTACCCTCAGTGCCAAACTCAATAAAGCCAACATTAGGTAGATCGCGTATAGTAAAAGTATTATTGCTCCAATTCCATACAAGAGCTTTGTCACATTGGGCATTGGTTACGTTACCTGATGATACATAGCAAGCCCACATTTCTGTTTTATTATAATCTGCGGCAACAAAACTTTTTTCAAATTCATCTCCATTAATATCATTAAATATAAAGTCCCTCATCTTATGAGGCAAAATAGATGTAAGCCTGTCACCAGTGTTGATATACATATCACCATAAGCCATTACAAAGTGACCACCATCAAACTCTTTAACACAGTTCTTTGCTAAAGCTCCAACATTAGGAGATAGCTGTGTAAACGAGAAGATAAACGGATTACCAACATAACTCATCTTATAAGTAGAGTATTGTTTATAGATCATAAAGTCACCGCGTAACGGTAACCCATCAACTATAATACCTTTACTATCCTCTAAAGCATACTCGCCAGCATCAACGGTTGGTGATGTCTCGTCCCATGAAGTGGGTACAGTTTGTGTTGCCGCCGCAGTAGACCACTTGACAAGACTAGTGTAAGGTACTGATGATTTGGTAACGTTTAACGCAATTAAAAAAGATTTAAAAGCCCTTAATGATTTGCACTCTGTGCTGGCAGGCCAGTTACTTAGGTCTGCCATTTTTGTAGATACTGAAGGTATGCCGGATGATAATGCCCAGAACTGGGGATCATCAAATCCATTGCTCATTATAAGTATTCCACCTAGAATCGTGGCTGTCCAGTTTTCTTTAGCAGTTGCATTATAATCTCCGCTAGTTCTTGTAATGTCTGTCCAAGTTGTTCCATTGTGTACATATATTTTTGCAAGCCCTCCGACTATCCAATAGTTTGCTCCGCCTATTTCTAGGTTAGTAATAAAGTACGGAGGTACAGGACACGACTCCATTACCTCTAAATATCCGGGGCTTTTCTGTATTGCATTATGTTCTGCCCTTATATTATTACCTTCTGTCCACGCATTGTTAGGCAATTGCCAAGCATTAATGTCTTTGACAATTCCGAATTCACCTACTTTCTCTATAGGAACTAAGCTCATTACCATTTCCCCACAGGACATTTAGAAGATTTAATTTTTGTTTTTAACTGAACGATACATCCACACTTTTTGCATACTGATAACATCTTATTTAGGTGTTCACATTTTTTACAAATATCCAATCTATCCCTTAAAGCTCCGGCCATACAGCATCCTTTGGATTAGATGTACTCTGTGGCATATTTCTTAGTTCAGTCCTGTATCTCTGATAGTTTGTTTTCTGGGCATCCGTCAATGGAGCATTAGGTAGGTCTGTCCAGTCTGTGTCGAATAACAAGACATTTCTATTTTCTCTAATTTCAGCCCAGTATTCATCATCAGTCTTTGCTCTTTCAGAATAGAAATGAACTTCTCCGCTAATTAACTCAGGTGGATCTCTTTCTTCAATTACAGTGTCATCAGTTTTCAAGTATGCTTTAACTGGATATATATCATACCCAGCAAGAACACTATCTGGCGTACCTTTAGCAAAGGCTGTCCCTATTTCCATTTTTCCTATAGGTCTTATTTCCCATTTACCGTTAAATTGTTTTGCATAATACATTATTATTTTCCTCTATAATGCTGAACTAGTTGAGCTATTGCTTACTGAGAATGTTTGCGTACATGAACCACAAGCAGTAACCGCGCCACCTGTTTGTCGCAGACCTGAATAGCTTGAACCTGATCCCTGATAATCACGATCACCCGACCAAGTTGATCCATCACATGACCAGTATATCCACATGCCACCCCCTCTGGTTTCATGGTAGGCTTGTGTGTTAGATCCGCCAGTGGGTCTGTCCGTATTTCCGGCTCCTGCGTCAAAATACCAACAACCTACACTGTTCACAGCCTCTCCAGACGTACACCCGTTATTTCCCCAATAGCCAGTGAAGCGTGAATCAGAGCTTGTCAATGTTCCGGCGTTAACAAAGGTAATACTAGAACTTGCGGAATTGCCCGGCAGTCCAGAGTTCCCACCTCTACTATCTTGAGTAAAATAGCCAGTCCAGTATTGAGCCGTACCCGGAAGGGTAGGGAGTTCGCAACCAGACTTGCTCATTTGTACAGCCGCATTAAATCCTAGTGGCATAGTCCCCCCTTATGTAGCCCAATCCTGACCACCATCAAAGCCGAACCATTTGTAAGTTCCAGCCGCAGATAGTGTGCAGAAAAAGTTAAATACGCATATACCGCTAGGAGTTGGAGTTGTTCCACCTGCCCAGAATATATCATTAGTTGATGTCTCTGCAATTGTCATAGCAGACTGACCGATGAGTGTAAAGCTGACCCCATGATACCCAACAGCAGGAGTGTCTAATGTAACCGTCCCACTTCCAGACCAGTTAATAACATTACCATTAGCTAGTAATGCAGTATTGACAGTTTGGTTTCCAGTAACAGATTGCACAGTTTCTTTATAATCCTTTATCTCTGGGTTAGAGACTACGTTATCATTAAAGTCCACATCAGCAGATGAATCGACAGTAAAAGATATTGTGGTTCCATGAGCAGTTCCCACACCGACTTCTAGTTTATCAGTGCCGTCATCAAGGCCAATACGATAGTCTTGAGCGTTGCCATCAAAGTTAAGATAGGTGTCTGCCGTAGCTCCATCACCTATGGTTACTGTATCATCAGTAATCGTCATTATGGAGTTTGTACCTACAGTAGATCCCTCGCCAATAACAAGTTTGTCAGCAGTATCATCTAATGCCATATAAAAATCTTTAGCATTTCCATCAAACAATATAGTAGTATCTTCAGCCGTACCGTCACCAATCTTTACAACAGGTGGATCATCAGAGATGGTAACTGTTGTGTTCTGTATTGTTTTTCCACCAGTTCCAGAAAATCTTGCGATTGCATTGTCTACACTAGATCCCGGCCCAGTAACATCACCTACTGCTGTCTTTCCATCTAATAGGTTTAACTCAGCCGCTGTAGTAGTTACTGCTGCCGCGCCTAGCGTGGTAAATTGCGATTGCAATACTGATTTAATTAGCCTCAGATGGTCATCACCTTGCGATACAGGATCACTAGATGTTGGATTTGTAGCTGTTAGCTGGCTAATATATGTTGCTGTTTCTAATCCCATAATTAATCCCCTTAAAAGTAGCCACTCGTGTTCATTACTCTTAGCTCAGAACCTGAGTGACGGTCTTTATCATCCTGAACTTGTAAATCGTTAACAGCTTGCCTGTAAGCTGTAGCCCATAACTGCACCCTTGCGTCATTCTGTAGAAAAGGTTCTGCTTCTAACAAAGCCCCATATAAATATATATCAGGATTATATGTAAGCATACTATTGGTTGTGGCCGCAGGTGTTAATGCAGGTATTCGCTTATAATAAAGCATAGAATAACCATCAGCAGTTGCAGGTTCAGGGCCAAGCCTAAAGTTTTCTCCAATAATGGTAAAGGCTTCTGGTGTTCCAGAGGTAGACCCTCCCCATATTCTATTCATTATTTCTGGCGTAACATACGACAATGAAACTATAGGGTCAAGAGTTAAATGAAATGTCCTAGCCTGTATATAATCTGTAGGCAATGTATAGTCTCTAGTTCCCGGAGTTAATGTTCCAGTAGCCGCAGTTTCCATA
>VTLG01000672.1_pt1 | contig 37996 bp, 48 predicted proteins | sample 4694571 | NCBI WGS metagenome assembly VTLG01 (sample SAMN12604809, study PRJNA352737) | marine metagenome | biome: ENVO:00000447; feature: ENVO:00000209|ENVO:00000569|ENVO:01000036; material: ENVO:00002151; isolation source: viral sequences binned using virsorter ...
CTTTATTTTCTTTTTCAAGAAAGGTAGCTATCTTTTCTCCGTCAGGATGAGTTAGCTTAAAGTCATTTACTAGATCACTAGCAATGACCTCTTGATTTATTCCGTTCATATTTCCTCCATATTTAAGAATAAAGTTAAAAAACTGATTTCGATTCTTTTGAATCTCATCAGGCGAGAACACGCATTCTCGCTATCAGTTTGGAACAATTGGCTTCGCTCCTTCAACGGAGAGCCACGAAAAGCGAGCAAGTGATACTAGGATATACCTAGAAATCACTTGCCCTCAGATCGCCTCTATTTAAAGAATAGAAGAGACATCTACTGGAATGAAGTCTCCAAAAGGAATATGCTCCCTTTTAGGTTCTCGATAATTGTAAGCATGAGTAACCGCCCACAATACAGGAACATCAGGTTCATTCTCAGCTTCTACAGAACCGAATCCATCGGTAAAGTAAATGAAAGCGCAGACATCGTGAACATCGTCTGAGTATTCATTGAACAGATTGAACGGAGGGTCGAAACTCGTTCCCCCGCCTCCTCTTAGTTCAAACTTTAACTCTTCTCCTGAAGATAAATCGGTAACGTCCCACCACTCGCCACTGTCGTTTTTACGGACAGTAGTATCGCAGTAGCACACTCTGATTTTTTCTATGCTCAGTTCTTCACAAACAAACTGCACAACATTAGCGCAGAAGTTAAGTTCAGGCTGAGACATTGAACAAGATGTATCAATGGCAACCGCCAGTTCGCCACCTACCTTGTCGCCAGTGTAAGTAGGCAAACTGACTCCTCGCCATGAGTGTCTTTTGTTCAGTCTATTCCATGATGATAGGCTTGGTACAGAACCAGTCAAAAACTCCCTGATTGCATCAGGTAAGTCATTGGTAGGGACTCCGATTTTCTCGACTGCTCCGCGCAAAGAAGATGAACCCATCAAGCTTGCAGTTTTATCAGCAAGAAAAATCTTACTTCTAATTGCCCTTGAAAGTTCATCCTTTTGAGCATCGCTTAAAGGTTTACCATCTTCGTCTTGAGCATCAATTACCTCGCCCGCCAAACTTGGTATGGCTGAGTATTTGTCGCCCTCTTCCTCGCCTTCGGTAGCTGAGCCTCCTACAAGTTCGCCATCAGCATCTTCGCTATCGGCATCACTTGAATTTTCTCCGCTACCTTCATCGTCTGAAGTATCACTGTCAGAAGACTGGCTACTTTGCTCTCCGCTAGAATCGTTCTCTTCGTCTGAAGATTGATTCTTCTCTTTAGCTTCGTTGATTGCCTCTTGTAAAGCATCATCGTTAGTATCCAGTATCCTATAAATCTGCTCAGCAGATAATTTGTGATACTTTCTATTGAGCAACCCGCCTTCAGGAAGAGTCAGTCTTAAATCGTAAACAATATAAGAGTTGATCGCATAGTCACAGGATATGTTCCATAACTTGTGGTTTCTGCCTGACCTTCTAAGCGGATGTTCGAACACAACGTGAAGAGCCTCATGGATTAAGACTGCCTCAATCTCAGAATCGGAACACTTTTTTACAAAATTTTCGTTCCATATGATTCGTTGACCATCGGTAGCCATTGTGTCGCATTTTTCTGACTTGACCAAGTCAAGGCTGAGTAGCATAGATGCAATACCTATATCTCTTCTCATTAGCCTTGACCTAGACTTAATCAGTTTCTCTTCAGCTAAACAATTAATCGTTAAGTTCATCTTTACCCCCTAGTTTATCCATTAGACCGCTTTTAATAGGGTCTAGTGCATCTTGTAACCCACTAGAGACACTCTGTCTTTTGTCTTGTCCCAATTGACCTTCATCTCTAAGAGAATCAATGTCGTTAATTTGGGATAAGACTTTGACTAAGTCTTGGTGCGCTTGAGCGATGTCCTTGTCATTACCTAAAATGTCTTTGTTCACAGATGGAATCATCTCGACATTTTTTCTGAAATTCTCAATGCTTGAGTTCTTGAAGAACCCGCCCTTCTGCTTTTGCTTGGGGTCGTAAGCTTTAAGTTTTTCAGCTAGGTGTTCGCCTTGCTCTATGACACCGCCAACAAAGTCACGCAAAATGTTTTGAATATTTTTGCGCTCTCTCTTTTTGGCATCAGTTGCTATCCTATTGGCGACAGCGCTTGAAGCAGTTGTCCGAATATCTCTGTTATCAGGCAGTAGAGAAACTTCATAATCAAATTTGAATTTTGACCTGACTTCCTCAACGTGCGGATAATCGGTAATGTTAAAAGCATCGCCTAGAGTCACTCTCGCTCTTTCGATAAGTTCAGGATAGCGGATACAAAAAGCATCCACCTCTTTAAAAAACTCATCTTTAGATGTAGACAGTTCACTTAGTAACCAGTCTATCCTTGAGTTAGGACATAATCGCCACCCACTTTGGACTTTGCCATAGTCATCGGTAGAGTTATCGTCCCACGCAAGAGTGTTAGGATAATACACATTGTTTCTAACTTGGTTCAGTATTCTGCGAAAGTATTTATTCGCTTGATTACCGACCAAGTGCTTCGAAACATGAAGCAATGTGTTATCAGTTGCGGAGACTTCGTCCCCTAACTGATTTCTTAGCTTCCTATCGACTTTAATTCCACTCCAAATTTTAGTTGTTAAACTAATCAATGTTGTGGTTTCAGCCAAAGGATTTTTGATATCTATTTCCATAAAAAACCTCCATATAGAAAATTGTATCGGTTAAAAAAATTTTTCTATTGCTAGAAAAACCCTGACTCCCTCAAAGAGGGTATGGCGCATCACTGCAACCACGTTTAAAGTTTCGTCTGAATTTCACAGACTCCTCAGAGGGCTAGAGATATTCCAAGTCTTTATGGTCTATTTTGAATTGACCATAGACAGAAGAGTTGGTTATCTCTTTGCGCCTTTCCGCCACCTGTCTTACAAAGAAAATTGCAAATTCAGGAGTAGGAAATTGCTTAATATAGTTAAGCGCATTCTCGAAATAATCGACAACGTCTGCTTCACTGGCACTGGCAATTACGTCCAATAGAGCCACTGAAGTTGCGTAGCATAATCCTACGTCATCAACGACTTCGACTTCTGCGCCTGTAACTATATCCGACAAGTTGGGAACGTCATTCAACAAGACTAAGAAATTGTTAAACTCGATAGCTTGCTTTTCTCCTACAAGAGTTTCAGTCAAAGACTGCAACGTATCAGAAGAGTTGAGCAAGTCAGGAGTAGCATTCAAAATCTTTGAAAGATTTACCCACTGTCTAGGGCAAGGCTGAGCCTCGACAATTGAAGCATCGAACTGCTGAAGTGCGTTAGGCTGAAATTGAAGATAACCCAAAATCTTTGTATTAACTTCGTTAGCATTCGCCCAACTGAACCAGTCTTCAAAGTCTACATCAAAATTGATAAGACTAATTCGACTCACAACGTGAGTAGGTAGCTTGTGACTGCCCGCTCTGTCGCTTGCTCTGTTAGATGCACATATTAAGCGCCACCCTTCAGGCAATGTGTACTCGCCTAATTTCCTTTCGTCTATTAGTTGAGACACTATCGCTTGCACACTAGGATGCGCTTGAGCATATTCATCAAAGAACAATATGCCCTGACCACCAATAGGAAGATTGCCTAAAAAGGCGCGCTTCTGTTGGTTATTGTCATCAATATATGGCAACCCGCCTAAATCAACGGACTCATAAAGAGAGAGCCTGAAGTCAATAAATCCAAACTGTTTAGAGTTAGGATCAATGACGTTCTCGACTAACTTTTTATTGTCTGCTAATTTCTCAGCAAGTTTGCGAACCACTGCCGATTTACCGACACCAGTTCCACCAATTAAAAAGGGTACAACCCCGCCCAATAAACTCTTTTCCAAGAGTTCTTTTGCTTTACTAGATTTCATAAAACCTCCATCTTAATTTATCTAGGTTAAAAGAATATTGACCAGTTAATAAAAATATTTTTTATTCCCCAGTCAACACCATGAGAAAACCTTTTTACAGGCTAGAGTTACCTCTATTTAATTTCTTTCGTCTGAGTTTCACAGACTCTTCAGATGGTTTTATCTCAGTCCAATTTGTCTCTCTAAATAAAGAGAAATTGAACCCCTTATGCTATTGATCATCCACTCGAACTCTTTGTCTGCCTTTAATTGCAGATCGGGATCGTTTTTAACTATCTCAAAAAGTTTATCAAGATCATGTGGTATAACTTCATCAATCATAGTTCTTTTGCCGACATATGATTCAAGCTTTACCCTTAGATTTTTTTCAAGTGTTTTTAAATCACTCATATTTAACCTCCATTGGTTATTAAAATGCTCGCACCATGCAAGCACCAAGACTAGACCGCAAGCAGTCTAGTTTCGCCTGAATCTCACAGGCTCTTCAGTTGGTTTAAACTTCGTCAAGGTAAACTATTTTCTGATCTATAGTTTCTGTCAAAGTGTAAGTTTTATCAGGCTCAATTAAATAAACTACGAACTGGTTCGTGCATTCGTTTTCTTTATCTAACTCGACATTGATATTCTGAACACTTACATACAGCTTGCCTTTCTTTTGAAAGACTTTTACTTCGTGACTAAGAAAAAAGCGATAGAAAATAGCGTTTAGCCTTTCCTTAGTTGTGGGAGTATTCCATCCACACAAAGAAAAGTGAAGCGTGCGATTTAGAACCCAAGCAATTGTATTGCCATGTAAAGAAACACTTTGTTCAAAACCGTCCTCACCACAGGCTCTCACTATTGTGTTCCCGCCAAACTTACCGCTACCGCCAAAAAAGAAAGTATAAGCTGATTCCTCAGATACTTTTCTAAAAGTTGTTTTCACTGTTAACCTCCATTGGTTATTAATTAAAATGCTTGCGCCAAGCAAGCACCAAGACTAGACCGCCTTTCTAGTTTTAAGACGTTTTCGGTCTTATGAAAGGCAGTCTAGTTTCGCTCAGATTTTCGCTGAGTCTCTTCAGTTGGTTTTACCTAAAGAATATTATCGGTGTTTATTTTAGCCGCTAGTTCTATGTATTCAGTAGGTCTAAATTCTAGGACTACATATTTATCAATATGATATTTTTTAATATATCCTGTAACCCCTTCGACAGCTTCGTTCGTGCTGTTAAATTCTTCACGAAATGCACTGTCTCCTTTTATAGATAATATTGCTCCCGCAACAAGAGCATTTTCAGGCTCTCCGAAAGCATATTCCTGAATTACATAAGTAATTGTAGGCTTGTTTCCGATACCGATTAATTTAAGTAATTTTTTCACTATTAACCTCCATTGGTTATGTTTTCTGTTTCGCATATCCTTGCGGATGCTCTTCAGTTCGGTTAATTCCGAATACAGAAAATTTAGGAGGGGATTGCTCCCCTCCCAAGATATTATTTGGAAAAGAATTTTTTAAGTAAACCTTCTTGCGGTGCAATAGGATTTAAAATAAGAAGATGTTTAAGACCTAATAAGGTTCTTGCTTTTCTCACTTGTTTAAAAGCTTTCTTTTCGGCATTCAATCTTTTTAGTCTCGCGACTCTTTGTTTTTTGTTCATACAACCTCCATTGTAAAACATTAATTTCTGTTTCTGCTTTCGCTTCTTCAGGTAAGGCACACACCTTACGACAGTGTTAAAAAGTAAGGGGGGATTGCTCCCCCCCTAAAAGGTTACCAAGCGTTGCGTAAATGCACGCTTTCCGAACCCCTGTCCACTACTTTGAAAGTGTATCCGTTATCCAGTTCCCAATCGTGTTGGTTCTCGATAGCATCTTCTGCGCTTTCAAAAGAAGGATGACTGGAGACTAGCCACCACTCGTCTAGAACTTCGGGATTATTTTCCTTCACTTCTTCGTAGTGTGGATGGTCTTCGTTGAATTGTTTGACCACTCTGTATCTAAGGACTCTTTCAACGTAGTAGTCTTCAGGGACTGGAACGACTCTTAGATATTCGTAACCACCTTGTAAACCTTCAATTACAATTTCGTCTTGATTGTAACTGAAGACCTTTTCACTTTTTTCTACATTTAATATAGACATTTAAAACCTCCAATTGGTTTGTTTCTTGAACCCCATAATAGGACTCTCATTCAGCCTGTTAATTCAGGGACACTGGAGGAGTGTCAGTAGATTTTACTTTTCCCTAGCTTGAACTGTTTCGGCTATCGCTTACTTAGGTTCTCACATCTGCTCAATCAAACTTTATGTCTCGCTCGATTGTGCATCCCTCCAGTCAGCTTTCTGACCTTCACAGGGAGGGGAATTTCATTCCCTCAAAAGACTTTCAGCGACTGTCACTCGCTTGCTGTCTACCTTCGCCCGTTTTTTCTGATCTGCGCCGCGTTCACTTGATCCCAAGCTTTATATTTCACTTGGAGGGAGGGTCTCACGTCCGTCCTCATGTGTTCCACTATACGCTTTCTATCCTAATAAGCAACACTTTTAACACTCCATAGAAATCTTATTATTAGCTTGCATTGTGTGAGCGTTCCCAAAAGACCTGAGACCAGTTAATATTTATCTTATGAAAGACGACATCACCGACCCCAAGAAACCGACCCTAGAAGTTGTAAAGAAAGAACCCGATCTAACCATAAAGCAGAGGCAGTTCGTGGATGAGATTATTAAGGGTAAGTTGGGTAGTTATAAGGAGGCATATGCAAAAGTATATGACGTGACCTTAACTAAAGCGGGCAAGATACCTAAATGGGTAGAAGTGGAAGCTAGCAAGGCAGTTTCGAACCCTAAGATAGCACTAAGCATACAGAAGGCTATTAAGCGTAAGGAGACCAGTGCAGTTGCTTCTAGCCTCAGAACCAGAAACTATGTCATAGAGGGACTTTATAAAGAGAGCAAGGAGGCTGAGGCAGATGCTAGCAGAGTGAGAGCGTACGAACTATTAGGAAAAAGCATCGGTCTCTTTAGTGATGTTATAGAGACCAAAGAGAATAGACCCAGTGAGCAGATAGAAGAGGAGATAGAAGAGAGAATAGCGCAGTTACTTAGTAAAAAGGACTGAGCCACCACCCTATTTTTAGACCCCTGATACTGAAGACCCACCCCCCCCTTAGAGCGTTACCATCATAATGACATACATACATAGTGATATGCACATTCATATACCTAGTTTCATAAAGGTATTGCGTTATGCAATCAATATAGTATAATGCTAGCATGAATGAGATGATTAATAGTGTATTTGCTGTCTGTGTTTATCTAATAGAACAGCTAGGCTTTGTTACAGGGATGGGTTATCAATTAACGAACATTGTTTTATTCGTTATTTTGCAACCTTTGTTGATTTTGATTCTTTTTTACTTATTAGTCAGAGAGAAAAGAAAGACCCTACCCCCTGTTTAGAATAAAAAGATTGGGTCCCATACACCCCCTCAAAAATTTTTTGCAATTTTGATGTTGCTTTTTTTTGTGAAGTGGGTCAATATTGTAAAATCTGTAGATAGATATACCCAGTTAATACATAAGTTAGTAACCAATTGGAAAGTAGGTACATACTATATAGGTTACCAGATAAGTTTTTTTATTAAGTATATAGTTTATAGGGTATATACTAAGTAGGTATGAATAGCCAAGTTCTTAGTAAGCTAAAGAATCTAAATGCTGATGAAAAGCAAGAACTGCTATCCCTACTAGAAGAACTAGACCAAGCTAAGTCCAGAGAGAAGTGTGAAGATAATTTTTTGCCTTTCGTTAATGAGATGTGGTCTGCCTTCATTCATGGGAAACACCATGAAATTATGGCGGAGGCGTTTGAAAGGGTAGTAAAGGGAGAACTGAAGCGGCTGATTATCAATATGCCGCCTCGTCATACCAAATCCGAATTTGCTTCTTATCTATTGCCCGCTTGGTTCTTAGGTAAATATCCAGATAAGAAGATTATTCAGACTGCACACACTGCAGAATTAGCGGTTGGCTTTGGTAGGAAGGTTAGAAACTTAGTCAACAGCAAAGACTATAAGAGTATTTTTACCGATGTCAGTTTGCAAGCAGACTCTAAAGCGGCTGGTCGTTGGAATACCAATAAGGGTGGAGAATACTTTGCGATAGGTGTGGGCGGTGCGGTAACTGGTAAAGGTGCTGACCTCCTTATTATTGATGACCCGCATTCAGAGCAAGAAGGAGCCAGTTCCGATATTAATGTATTTAATAAAACTTACGAGTGGTATACATCAGGACCACGACAGCGTTTACAGCCAAAAGGTTCAATTGTCGTAGTAATGACAAGATGGCATCAGAAAGACCTGACAGGTCAGGTTGTGGATGCAAGCGTTAAAAGAGGCGGAGCAGACCAGTGGGAAGTCATAGAACTTCCTGCAATAATGCCATCAGGCTCTCCCCTATGGTCTGAGTTTTGGAAGTTAGAAGAATTGGAGGCTTTGCGGTCAGAACTACCCGCCTCGAAATGGTCTGCTCAGTATCAGCAAGACCCTACTGCTGAAGAGGGAGCTTTAGTTAAGAGGGAGTGGTGGAAAGAATGGGAATACAATGAGCCACCACAGTGCGAATTTGTGATTCAATCTTGGGATACCGCTTTCCTAAAAACAGAACGAGCAGATTATTCGGCTTGTACTACTTGGGGAGTCTTTTACCAAGAAGGGGAGGAAGATGGAATGCTTACCCCTAATATTATTTTACTCGATGCGTATAAAGAACGATTGGAGTTTCCTGAATTAAAGAAAGTTTCTATGGAGAAGTATCGTGCCTATTCTCCTGATGCCTTTATTATAGAGGGTAAGGCAGCAGGTATGCCGTTAATCTTTGAGTTGAGGCAAATGGGGATACCAGTGCAGGAATACACACCAAGTCGTGGCAACGACAAGATATCAAGAGTAAATGCAGTTTCAGATTTATTTGCTTCTGGAGTCGTTTGGTCGCCAAAGACCCGATGGGCGGAAGAAGTTATAGAAGAGTTTGCAGCTTTTCCAAATGCAGAACATGATGATTTGGTAGATAGCAGTACGCAAGCTCTGTTAAGATTTAGACAAGGCGGCTTTGTTCCTTTAAGTTCAGATGAGGAAGACGAGCCTTTAGAACACAACCGAATTGCAGATTATTACTAGGAGTTTAAATTGGCAATAGAAAGAAATACACCATTGACACCTCCTGAAGGTTTAGAAGAATTAGAAGGGGAAGAAGAGCTAAGTATAGCTATAGAGAATCCTGAATCAGTTTCTATTGAAACTGAAGACGGAGGTATGATAATTGATTTCGACCCTCAAAAAGAAAGTCCAGACTCTGAGTTTGGTAGTAACCTTGTTGAGTTTATAGATGACACAGAACTGGAACGTATTGGTTCTGAGTTGATCTCCGCTTACAGCACAGATAAAGATTCTAGAAAAGAATGGGAAGAAACTTACACAAAAGGCTTAGACCAATTGGGTTTGAAGATAGAAGAACGCACAACCCCGTGGGCGGGTGCTTGTGGAGTATTCCACCCTATGTTGTCAGAGGCAGTCATCCGTTTTCAATCACAGGCAATATCAGAGATATTCCCAGCGCAGGGACCAGTTAAAACTAAGATTGTCGGCAAAGTAACGGGAGAAAAAGAAGAACAGTCGCAAAGAGTCCAAGACTATATGAATTATCTTCTGACTTATGAAATGTCAGAATACAGAACAGAAACAGAAAAGATGTTGTTCTCTTTACCGCTTGCTGGTTCAGCATTTAGAAAAGTTTATTACGATCCAACTTTAGGAAGACCTTGCGGAATATTTGTGCCTTCAGAAGATGTGGTTGTTAATTATGGTGCCAGTGATTTAGAAACTTGTGAAAGAGCCACTCATGTAATGCGTAAGTCATCTAATGATATACGCAAAATGCAGGTTAGTGGTTTCTACAGAGACATAGAGTTATCAGATACACAGAACAGTTATACAGAAGTACAAGAAAAATATAACGAATTAACAGGCGAAACTAATAACGATATCTATGACCAACGACATACCCTGTTGGAAATGCAAGTCAACTTAGACTTAAAGGGATTTGAAGATGAAAACGATGGTGAGCCTACAGGAATACAATTACCTTATGTTGTAACCATAGATTTATCAAGCGGTATTATATTAAGTATTCGTAGAAATTATTACGAAGACGATGAACAGAAGGGAAGACGTTCACACTTTGTTCATTATCAATACTTACCAGGATTAGGGTTTTATGGGTTTGGTTTAATACATATGATAGGTGGTTTAGCCAAGTCAGCTACAAGTGTATTAAGACAACTGGTAGATGCAGGAACACTGTCTAACCTACCTGGTGGATTAAAAGCTAGAGGGTTAAGGATTAAGGGTGATGACACGCCTATCATGCCTGGAGAATTTAGAGATGTTGATGTTCCTGGTGGAGCGATAAAAGACAATATAACCTTCTTACCTTATAAAGAACCATCAGCTACTTTGTATCAGTTGTTAGGTAATATAGTAGAAGAAGGTAGGCGTTTTGCCAGTATATCTGATGTCAAGATTTCTGATATGAGCAATGAGGCTCCTGTGGGAACAACCCTAGCATTGTTAGAAAGAAACATGAAAGTAATGAGTGCGGTGCAAGCAAGACTTCATGCCTCAATGCGTAAAGAGTTTGAAATACTTGTTACTATAATAAAAGATTTTGGTAACCCGTCTTATCCTTACGAGACAGAAGAAGGAGAAGATATAAAAGCAACTGACTTTGATAAGAGAGTGGATGTGTTTCCAGTGTCTGACCCGAATGCTGCAACTATGGCGCAAAGGATTATGCAGTATCAAGCTGCTTTCCAATTAGCACAATCTGCACCTGAGATGTATGACTTAAAGGAACTGCATCGACAGATGTTACAAGTGTTAGGCATTCAAGACGTGGATGATATTGTTCCTGATGTCAGCGAAATACCTCCAGTTGACCCAGTATCAGCAGTACAAAACCTTATTAATAATAAGCCAGTTAAAGCTTACGATTTCCAAGACCATGATGCACATATACAAACAGTTGCATCGGCTCAAGAAAATCCAGAGATTATTGGCTTGGTAGAGAAATCTCCAAATGCTCCTGCTATTATGGGTGCTGCATCGTCTTATGTGAATGACCATCTAACAATGAAGTTTAGAAAAGAAGTAGCAGAAGAGATGGGTATAGAACTGCCACCATTAGGAGAGCCTTTACCGCCTGATGTAGAAAAACGTATTTCAGGATTAGTGGCTAAAGCAGCAGGCAGAGTGACTGATAAGGCTATGATGGAAGCTGAACAACAAAGAATAGAACAACAACAACAAGACCCACTTATTCAAGCTAAGCAAGCTGAAGTTGCAATTAAGCAAGCTGAAGTAGACCGCAAGCGAGAAGCTGATACAGCAAGATTGCAGTTGGCTGCTGAAAAGCAAAGAACTCAAACAGAGTTAGACAAAGAAAAATTATCTACGGAACGTCAACTTGAAGGCATGAAGATTGGACAGAAAATTGCTAGCGATTTGCTAGATGTCGAACAAGATAACAAAAAGCAATCAGCCAAAGATTACAAGACAGGTATTGACATTGCTAAGGATATAGTTAAAGATATCAATAAGAATGAGTAATGACATCAAAGAGCAATCACTTTCACAGTTTTTGAAAGTAAAGCTTCGAGATGTTATGAACGAACACGCAGATCATTTAGCAACGGGAAGTGTAAAAGACTTTCCAGAGTATAAAAGACTGAGTGGAATAATCGAGGGTTTAGCTCTCGCAGAAAGAGAAGTGTTGGACTGGTTAGAAAAACACAAAGTTGAATAGGAACTCGACACCTTAATGTCGTGCAAAAATGAGTAAAGCAGTAGAAATACCAGAAGAAGTTAAAAAACCAGAAAGTTTAGGTGACGATGTAAAAAAACAACTACCTGAACCAATGGGTTATAAAGTATTAGTGGCTATGCCACAAGCTGAAGAGAAAACTGAAGGTGGTATTTTAAAGGCTAGTCAAACCCTTAAAGACGAAGAAGTAAGTAATATTTGCGGATACGTTTTGAAAATGGGTCCAGATTGTTATAAAGACGATAAGCGGTTTCCAAGTGGTGCTTGGTGCAAAGTTGGAGACTGGGTAGTATTTAGAGCTTATTCAGGGACTCGCATGAAAATGTATGGACAAGAGTTTCGCTTAATTAACGATGATACTGTGGAAGCAGTAGTCGAAGACCCAACGGGAGTAGTTAGAGCATGAGTGAAAATCAAACAGTAGAAACGTCTATAGAGACAGAATTTAAACCTGACGCTGATGGTGATTTAAAACCACAGACTATGGAAGACAAGTTTTTTGGAGTAAAAACTGAAATACAGACAAACACAACGGATGATGATTTATCAGTGGAAGTTGTGGAAGATGTTCCTGAAGAAGACAGAAGACCTCCAAAAAAAGAAAGTGCGGATAAAGAGGAAACAGTAGATGATGATGCACTAGATGCAGAGATTTCAGAATACAGCAAACGCGCTGGTGACCGCATTAATAAAATCAAATACGAATATCACGAAGAGCGTAGAGCAAAAGAACAGGCATTAAGAGAGTCAGAAGAAGCACTTAGAGCTTCCAAGCACTTGATGTCTGAAAATCAAAAACTGCAAACCATGATAAATCAAGGTGGTGATGTCTTAAATAGACAAGCAGTTAATAACGCTCAATGGGCAAAACACAACGCTCAAGAAAAATTTAAAAAAGCTTACGAAGAAGGCAATGCAGACGATATGGCTGTAGCGCAAGAAGAACTTTCTAAAGCTACTATGGCAGAACAGGCAGCAGGTCAGTATGCACAAACCATACAGCAACGAATAGGACAGCAGTATGATGAGCAGAATCCTGTCATGCCTGAAGTACAACAGCCACAGTTAGATGATGACATGAAGGCATGGGCAGTAAAAAATGCTTGGTTTATGGGTACAGAGCCTGTACATAGAGAAATGACATCTTATGCAATGTTTATAGACCAAAGATTGCAAGCACAAGGTGTAGACCCAGCCAGTCAATCAGAAAAATATTATGGCGAAGTAGATACCGCCATGAGAAAAGAGTTTCCCAGTTTCTTTGGTGTAGATGCAACGGAAGTTGTAGAAGCACCAGTAGAAGAAAAACGACAACCTACAAATGTTGTTGCACCCGTATCGAGGAATAGCGGTACAAATAAAAATCCTCGCAATGTACGTTTGACTCAGACACAAGTGAAGTTAGCACGTCAACTTGGTATAACGCCTGAGCAATACGCAAAACAATTATTACAGGAGTCCTAAATGGAAGAAAATATAGTTAATAATGAAAATGAAACAGTAGAATCTTCTACAGAAGACTCTAGCCAAGTGCGTACCCCTAGAGGGTCAGATGACCGAGAGGTTACCCAACATACAGAGAGTTGGGAAAATCCATCAAACTTACCAACTCCTAATCCCCAAGAAGGATGGGTATTTAGGTACATAAGAACCAGTCTGTTAGGAAATGCAGACAATCCTAATGTATCTAGGAAGTTTAGAGAAGGTTGGATTCCATGTAAGGCGGAAGACCATCCTGAACTTCATATTCATACTTTGGATTACAAATCCGAATGGGCAGATAAAGGAAATATTGAGATTGGTGGACAACTATTGTGCAAGATGCCAGAAGAAAAAGCGAAAGCTAGAGATGCCCATTTTAGAAAAATGGCAAAAACTCAACTGGAATCTGTGGACAATGTTTATTTTAAGGACCAAGACTCTAGAATGGCTACTAAACAAGTTTTTGAAAGAAAATCATCAACAACCTTTGGTAAAGATTCTTAGGCTTGGATTAATTGTTTTAAAGTTTTAGGAGACTATTATGGCTTCATCAGCTAGTCCTCATGGTGCTAGACCTGTAAGCTCGTTAGTGTCTGCTTCTTACAATGCTAAAGTAACGCATTACAAAATCAAAAGTGCTTATGGAACTTCCATATTCTATGGCGATTTCGTAAAGTGGGGTGACGATAACCCAAATACTACTATCCAAAAGGATACTGGTACTACGGCTTGTACTCCAATAGGCGTTTTCTTAGGTTGTGCATACACTGACCCAACTACTGGTCAATTTACACCTAATCAATATTTTCCAGCTTCAACGGCTGCGAGTGATATTGTTGCTTATGTTGCTTCTGATCCTTACATTGTTATGCAAATGCAATGCGATGGCGCTGCTGACCAAGATGATCTTGGAAAGAATTGTGCTGTTGTTCAAACTGCAGGAAGTACAGCAATAGGAACAAGCAAAAATTCGGTTGATATATCTACTGTAGCAACCACCAATACATTACCTGTAAAGATTGTCGACTTTGTCGATGGTCCAGATAGCGCAATTGGTGATTCTTACACAGATGTATTAGTAATGTTTAACGTAGGGCATCAATTGCTCAACACAACTGGCATAGGCTAGGGGGTAAATCATGGCAGCAATTTCAAGAGCCAATGAGCTTAAACAACTTCTTCCTGGATTGAATGCTTTGTTTGGAGAAGAGTACAATAACTACGAGAATGAGCATGACCAAATCTATTCTTCAGAAAATTCCGAAAGATCGTTTGAGGAAGAACTGAAGTTATCAGGATTTGCGGCTGCTCCAGTAAAAGATGAAGGTGCGACAATATCTTACGATACTGCACAAGAATCTTTTGTTGCCCGTTATACACATGAAACTATTGCTTTAGGTTTCTCAGTTACTGAGGAAGCAATGGAAGATAATCTTTATGTAAGTTTATCTGCCAGATACACTAAAGCGTTAGCAAGAGCTATGGCTTACACTAAGCAAGTCAAATCAGCTTATCCATTGAATAACGGATTCACCAACACTTACCAGTCTGGAGATGGGGTCAACCTATTTACAGCTAGTGGTGATGGTGTAACAGGCGGTGATGGTCACCCATTAGTGTCAGGCGGCAAGAACTCTAACAGACCCACTACTGGTGCTGACTTGAATGAAACATCTTTAGAAGATGCAGTAATTCAAATTAGCAAGTGGACTGACGAAAGAGGTCTTAAAATCGCAGCTAGACCTAAGAAGTTGATCGTTCCAACTGATCTGCAATTCGTAGCTACTCGCCTCTTAGAAAGTGAGTATAGAGTTGGTACAGCAGACAACGATGTAAATGCCGTTAAGAGCAATGGCGTGATACCAGAAGGTTACGCAGTTAATCACTATTTAACTGATACAAACGCTTTCTTCATCACTACCGATGTTCCTGATGGAATGAAACATTTCGTTAGAGCGCCAATGACTACGTCAATGGACGGAGATTTTGATACTGGAAACGTAAGATACAAAGCTAGAGAAAGATATTCCTTTGGAGTATCTGATCCGCTAGGTATCTGGGGTTCACCAGGTTCAAGCTAAACAAATTAGGGGAGCTATGCTCCCCTTTTTTTCGTATCTAGGGATTTAATTAACTGTCTATCAACTGCCCTAGCAGACTTGCCAAGATGATAGACTTTTTCCTTTAGGAGGAAATATGGCGAACACAACTTTCAATGGACCAGTTAGGTCGGAGAATGGTTTTGAACAAATCAGCAAAAACTCCACGACTGGTGCAATCACAACTAATTTAGATGTAGATACAAGTGGTAATTTAGTTACCACAGGGTATGTGTCATCTTATGACAATATTGTTGATATTACGGCTGCTACTTATACAGTAGCTACTACTCAGTCTGGAGCAGTATTTACTCTAAATAAAGCCGATGGTATTGTAGTAACATTACCTACTGCAGCAGCAGGTTTACAATATACATTTATTGTAGGCACAACTTTTACAAGTGCAGGACAAATTAATACTGCAAATACAGATGATTTATATTCTGGTTTTGCACATCTTTTTGACCCAGCAACTGCAACAGATATGAATACTTTTATCCCTGATGCTAGTAATGACGATACTATTGATTTAGGAACGGCAGGACAAGGCTGGCTTGTAGGCGGTATAATCCGCTTGAAAGCAACAACAGCAGCAGTATGGCATTGTGAAGCATTCCTTCATGGTGACGGCACACTAGCTACTCCATTCGAGTAAGGGGGTAAATAATGGCTAGGTCAGATGTAAAAGCGGTTTTTTTAACTGCAGACACTAACGCAGTAGATGCTGCATCAGTATCAGCAGCAGAAAGAGCCAATACTGATTTCACTATAGGTGGAACAGATACTTCTGGTGGCGTGGCAACTTTTGCGTCAGGTAGAATTATTACCTGTACCACAGCAGGCACTGGTGATAATGGCAAGACTGTCACTATCACTGGTACTGATGTAAATGGCGATAGTCAAACTGAAGTAATTACTTTAACTGGCTCTGCAACAGCACACGCTGGTTCAAAGTATTTTAAAACAGTGACAGCAGCAGCAGCATCAGCGCAACCCGCAGCTAATGTCTCTATAGGTATGGCAGCAGGATGTGCAGACGTTATTTTTGCAGGCAGGTCTAGGCTTAAAGGAGTTTACATTGTAAATTCTGGAACGGCTGGAACTATTGATTTTTTAACTACATCACCTACTGGAACAAGTACAATGAAGCTAGGAACAGTCGCAAGTGCTACTGTAACTAGGGATGTTACTATTCCAGAAGAGGGTGTTGTGTTCAGTGCTGGTGTGTATATTCAATATACTGTTAGCACTTTCACAACAATGACAGCGTATCACGCTTAGGAGGATACATGGCAAAAGGTAAAGATTATGTCATATCTGAAACTGGTGAATTTCCACCACAATATAAAGTTTTGCATAAAGATGAAGACGGGATATACAGACCTGTATTTGGTCCAGACCCTGACTTAGAAGACGCAGAACGTAAATGTGATGAAATGAACGGAGTCAGAGCTAGAGATGACAAAGGTCACTATGTAGCTGACGACCCATCTACGGCTGATGTAAATGAGGCTTATGTAGGCGGTAAAAAACCTACCAAGAAAAAAGCATCAGCTAAAAAGAAGGCTCCAGCTAAGAGAGGCAGACCTAAAAAAACTGCCGCAAAGTAAACTACGGCTAAAAAGAAGTAGTTAATTTAACTTTATAATACCCTTGCAATATAGGGTATTATAATTATTTTATTTAAAGGTGAAATTATGAAAGGATTGGGTAGAAAAACCAGATATAGTGTTGAAGGCAAAGCTAAAAGCAAAGCTAAAAAATACAGAGCTGGTAGAAAAACAGAAGTGGGTAAAGAAGCCAAAGTACAGTCTTATAAAGAATATGTAAAAGGAATGTATGGTGGCGGTCTAGCTAAACATGGTTACGATACAGCAAATGTTACTGGTAAAGGCGGTCTAATAGACTTTATGGAAAGAGGACCAGCAAATAGGATTAGCAGCAGAGGTCCATATGCAGCAGGAAGACCTTATAAGGTTGGAGGGTTTGACGTTATGAATCCTGATGAACCAATGGGCGTTGGTCCTGGTGGAATGAAGAAGGGCGGTAGAACAAAAAAGAAGTCGTGAAGAAAAAAGGTTTGAATGCGAAAAAGAAATCGTACAAAATCTATACCTAAAACAACTAAAGGTAAGGGTGCTAATTATCGACCTACTAAAAGTGGCGCTGGTATGACTAAAAAAGGAGTTGCAGCGTATCGCAAAGCAAATCCAGGTTCTAAGTTAAAAACAGCAGTTACAGGAAAGGTTAAAAAAGGTAGTAAGGCAGCTAAACGCAGAAAGTCTTATTGTGCAAGGTCAGCAGGTCAGCTAAAAAGAAGTTCAGCTAAGACAAGGAATGACCCTAATTCTAGAATACGACAGGCTCGCAGAAGGTGGAAGTGTTAATATTATGTCAACATCTAGAACTAATATGAAGAGTCAAATAACTAAAGCTCCGACTAAAAAAAAAGAAACTGTTCAGAGAACTAAATCTGGATTAAAAATAACTAGAATTAAAAAAGAGTAAATAATGGCTACAAGTGGTACTACAACATTTAATCTTGATTTATCAGATATTATGGAAGAGGCTTATGACCTTTGCGGTCTTACTATGCGTTCTGGTTATGATTACAATACAGCAAAGCGTGCATTAAACCTTATTTTTTTAGAATGGCAAAACAAAGGATTAAACCTTTGGAAGATAGAACAAGGAACACAGGCTTTAACTGCAGGAACAAGTAGTTACGCAGCAGAAAGTTCTGCTTTAGAAATTGTAGATGCTTTTTTAAGAACTGATTCAGGTGATACAACAAAACAATTTGACCAACAACTCACTAGAATTTCTAGAACACAATACAATCATCAGGCTAAAAAACTCAGTCAGTCTAAACCTACTCAGTTTTATGTAGATAAAGGTACCAGTTCAATTAATATAGTTTTATGGTCAACGCCTGATAGCGCAGAAACTTACACTTTAGTTTATGACTATATAAAAAGAATTGAAGATGCAGGAACTGTAGCCTCCAATAATGCAGATGTGCCTGCAAGATACTTACCATGTTTAACTTATGCACTAGCGTACAACATTGCTTGCAAGTCTATGGAGGCTCAATCTAGAGTTCCAATGATAAAGGTTCGTTATGATGAGCTTTGGAATGAAGTTAGCGACAGTGATAGAGAAAGAGCGTCTGTAAGATTTGTGCCAGATAGTAGTATTTATAGTAATTACTAATGTATGCAAAAGGAACAAAAGCTTTAGGCATTTGTGATAGATGTGGTTTTAGTTATAAATTAAACGCTTTAAAGTATGAAATAGAGAATGGAACGAGAAACGGCTTACGAGTATGTAACAGTTGTTTCGATGTAGACCAGCCTCAGTTGAAAGTAGGGCAGCTTAATACATCAGACCCACAGGCGTTATTCAATGCAAGAGCAGATAGCGGTAGGTCAGAGTCAACTACTTATGGTTCTTTTGATCCGATAGGTGGTGGTGTTGATGTTTTTGGTTCTAGCACCATGAATACAAAAATGGAAGGCAAGGTTGGTAAAATAACAGTGAGCATAGGATGACTTATACACAATTAAAAAGCTTGGTACAGAATTATTTACAAAATACAGAAACCACTTTTGTTTCTGATTTACCTACTCTTATAAAACAAGCAGAAGAAAGAATATTAAAAACAATCAATCTACCAGTTTTTAGAAAGAATGTGACTGGTACTTTAACTTCTGGTAATGAGTATCTTGCTACACCATCGGACTTTTTAGATAATTTTTCTTTGTCTTATGTAAATTCAGGATCACAAACATTCTTGTTATACAAAGATGTAAACTTTATTAGAGAAGCGTATCCAAATGACGGAACAACAGGGTTGCCAAAACATTATGCTTTGTTTGATGATACTAGCTTTATAGTTGGACCAACACCCAATAGCGGTTATACAGTCGAATTACATTACTTTTACAGACCTAATTCAATAACAGCAGGAGAAGATAGCGGAACAACTTGGCTATCAACAAATGCAACCAATGCTTTATTGTATGGAACTTTGCTTGAGTCTTATGTGTACATGAAGGGAGACCCTGACTTAATGGCAACTTATGAAAAAAGATTTTATGAAGCTTTAGCAAGATTAAAAAATCTTGGAGAAGGAGACAATACAGTTGATACTTACAGAGATGATGTTGTAAGAGTTCAAAGGTCATAATGACAGGGGAAACAGAACAAGCTCCAAAGATGTTAAACGGCAAAAATATTGCCATAGTTGCTATGGGTCAAAGCCAAATAGACTTCCATTTAGCACAAACACATAGTGTTGAATTTGATGAAATATGGGCAATAAACGCCATGATAGGAGTTTTACCTCGTATAGACAGGGCATTTATATTAGACCCTATGAGTCGTTTTTTGGATACAGAAGATGCTGGCTCAATGACAGAAATGATGAGAGCAAGATTGCCAGAAGCTGATTATCCTATTTATACTTGTGAAAAAGATGAAAGAGTGCCTATGGCGCTTGAGTATCCTTTAGAAGATATTGTTAAAGATTTAGATTGTGCTTATTTTAATAATACAGTTGCATATTCAATAGCTTATGCTTTATGGGGGAAAGTCTCTTGTATATCTATTTTTGGTGTAGATTTTACTTATAAAACCAATATGCACTTTGCAGAAGCAGGAAGATCATGTGTTGAGTTTTGGCTATCTAAATGTATAAATGCTGGAATTAAATTAGGAATAGCGCCTCGTTCTTCATTGTTAGATACAGATATTGGGATAGAAGAAAAGCTTTATGGGTACCACAGATTAAACAATCCTAAAGTTGCGTATCAAAATGGTGCTGGTTTTAAAGTTTGTAATTTATCTGATGTTGAATTAGAAGAACAAAAAAAACCTGTTGGCATAATAAATAGAAAAGATTTAAACTTAGTAGAACCAAATAAGTATTAATGCAAACGGATAAATTTGAAATAAGTTTAGGTAACTTGGGGGTTACAACTAGACAAAACAGAGGTCATACGCCAGAGGAACTCGCAGCAATGGCAGTTGATAAAATTGTATCTACTAGCGAAAATGCAGACCCAATGGTAAAAGCACAAGCTGATGCTTTTAAAAATAGGATTCAAGCAATAATTACATTTTATGTTAGAGAAGGTATAAATAACCACATCTGTACAGTTTGTAATGAATTAGAGAAACAAGGTCACAAAGACTTAGCAAATATTATAAGGAGAATATAATGGCAATAACTCAAGCAATGTGTACATCTTTTAAGGTAGAACTATTAGAAGGGGTGCATAACTTTAAAAACTCTGGTGGAAGCACCTTCAAATTAGCTTTGTACACTAGCTCGGCTACTATGAGTGCATCTACAACTGCATATAGTACAAACCAAGAGGCATCAGGTACAAACTATACTGCGAAAGGCGGTAGTTTAACGCGCGTTGATCCTTCATCTTCTGGTACAACTGCGTTGACTGATTTTGCAGATTTAACCTTTGGCACAGCAACAATTACTGCTAGAGGTTGTATGATTTTTAATGATTCTGCTTCTGGAGACCCAGCAGTTGCTGTGTTTGATTTTGGAGGAGATAAAACCTCTACGGCAGGTGCATTTACTATACAATTTCCAACAGCAGACGCTTCAAATGCTATCATAAGAATAGCTTAATACTAGCAAATGGCTGCTGTAACTGGATGGGGTCGCTCCACTTGGGGGTCAAGCACATGGGGTAATCCTGTACCTGTTGCTATAACAGGCGTAGCAGGAACTACAGCTTTAGGCTCCGAAACAGTTACAGGTGCAGCTAATGTTACTGAAACTGGAGTTGTAGGTACAACTGCATTAGGTACAGAATCATTAGTTACTGTTAATGTTTTAGCAGTAACTGGACAATCAAGTTCTGGTGCTGTTGGCGCAATGGTTGTTCAAGCAGTAGCTATTGTTGGCGTATCAGCAGTTACTTCTACAGGAAATATAGGTGATGAAAGTATTATTAGTAATAATATATTGCCTATTACTGGACAGGCTGCAACAGGCGCTGTTGGTACAGAATCTGTAACTGCGGCAGCAGGGGTAGATATAACGGGCGAGTCTATACTCGGTACGTTAGGACAAACGGGTGTTAATATTTGGGGACTAATAGATACTTCTCAGTCTCCCAGCTATTCAATAATAAATACTTCACAAACCCCTAATTGGGAGGAAGTAGCGTAATCATTTTTAAATATAGGAATATATTATGGCAACTTATGTAAATAATTTAAGACTTAAAGAAATCACTACAGGCGATGAGTCGGGTACATGGGGTACTTCGACTAATACTAATTTAGAGTTAGTTGGAGAAGCATTAGGTTATGGCACGGAGGCTATAACCACTAATGCTGATACTCATGCGTCTACAGTGGCTGATGGTTCTGCTGATGAAGCAAGAGCTACCTATATCAAATATACAGGTAATCTTGATTCTGATTGCACTATAACTATAGGTCCAAACACTCTAAAAAGAGTACATATAATAGAAAATGCAACTGGAGACTCTGGTAGTTCTGGACCTTACAACATTATTATTAAGCAAGGCACAGGAGCAACAGTTACTATTGCTAATGGCAAGGTAGGAATAGTTTATTTAGATGGAGCAGGCGGTGGAGCAGCAGTTACTGATGCTTTAACAGATTTACAAATAACTGATTCATTGTTAATCAAAGGACCATCTGTAACTATAGGCGATGCTACAGCAGAAGATACTAAATTAGTATTTGACGGAAATGCACAAGACTACTATATGGGACTAGACGATAGTGCCGATGACTTAGTTATAGGACTTGGATCAACAGTAGGAACTACTCCTGCTATTGAAATTGATGAAAACCAAGATATTAAGTTTGCTCAGTCTATAGGTGTAGGACAAGCAGCCTCATCTACAACAGGTGATATTGCTGCACAAACCATGTCTTTACTTGGTACAACACCAACTCTTACTATGGGAGATGGCGGTGCAGAAGATGTCAAAATACAGTTTAATGGTGTTAAAGACTTTTATATTGCTAATGACGACTCAGCAGATAAGTTAGTTATTGGAGAAGGCTCAACAGTTGGAACTAACAGTATTCTTACAATTACTGATGATACAGTTACTTTAGGTGATGGAGCAGCAGCAGATACAGCATTAGTTTACGATGGTAATGCTAAAGATTTCTATGTCGGCTTAGATGATTCTGCTGATAAATTAGTTATAGGTGAAGGTTCAACAGTAGGTACAAATAATATTCTTACCATTACTGATGATTCTGTAACCATAGGTGATGCTGCTGCGGTTGATACCAAAATAGTATTTGATGGCAACGCACAGGATTATTATGTTGGGTTAGATGATTCAGCAGATGACTTAGTCATTGGTCTTGGTTCAACAGTAGGAACAACACCAGCTATTTCAGTGGATTCAAGCCAGAATGTAACGATGCCTAAGATTGTGACTGCTTCTACTTCGGCTAATATTAGTCAGGTTGCAATTACTTCAAGTTCTAATGCAACAGCTTGGGATGCGGCAGCAGCAGCCAATGCATATTATGTCACCAGTGAAAACACAACCATATCAGCACCAAGTAATGCAGTAGAAGGAGCTATTATTAGTATTGAGATTGCTCAAGGTGGAACAGCTAGGACAGTTGCTTGGAATACTGTATTTGAGTTTGCAGCTAGTACAGCACCTACAATAACAGCTACAGCTTCTAAAACAGATATTTTAGCATTTAGATACAATGGCTCTGTTTGGCAAGAAATAGGTAGAAGTCAGAATATGGCACAGACTTAATATGGAAACTAATCAAAGACATTTTAATAGAGGTAGCGTATCCACTGGGTATGAGATAGAGACTTCTGTTGGTATATTCGGAGATAATACTGATGGACAGATCACTCAAACTGGTGGAGACAGGAAGACACATACTGTATCTTTTTGGCATAAACGAGCGCCAGAAGGAACGCAGAATGATACTGGAGAAGGAGAGACAGGCTACAGTTCTAATGATTTGTGGGGAACAGCAAGTGAAGGAGATACATTAAGATTTAATGACGATGATTTAGCCTTTTTTCACGAAGGAGGTACTGGCTCAAGTTTGCAAACAAATCGAAAGTTTAGAGATTATTCAGCTTGGTATCATTTTGTAGTTGCTATAGATACTACACAAGGAACGGCTGCTAATAGAATAAAAATTTATGTAAACGGAGTACAAGAAACTTCATTTAGTACAGAGACTTATCCTGATGAAGATGATGAATTTAAGTTGATGCAGAGTGGTCAAGTATTTCATATTGCAGCAGGTCATATAGGAACAACGACCATTAATGGATTAGGTTATTACGCAGACTTTATAATTGTTGATGGAGCTGCAAAGGCAGCTTCAGACTTTGGAGAGTTTGATGAAGATAGTGGAATTTGGAAACCTAAAGAATACACAGGAGATTTCAATACAGGTAGTGGAACTAATGGTGGACATTATAAGTTTGCTGGAACAGCAGAAGGCACAGGAACAGGAGCAACAGGTATAGATTCAAGTGGTAATAGCAATACTGTGAACTTTAGAAACCAAAAAGGCGGTTTACCAGATACTCCGACTAATAATTTTTCTACTTGGCAAGGTGGTGTGTTGTTTAATGTGGCAGGTGATAATCCAGAACTTTATGATGGGAATACAAGACTTGTAAGAACTAGTGGAACAGGTTGGACAACTGCTTATTCTTCATTAGCAGCATCAGGTGGTAAATGGTACATGGAATTTTTAGTACCTGAGACTGATATTCAAAATGCTGTGGGAGTAGTACCCGTTGAAAGAACAACTCAAGCAGATAGAAATAATTATTACTTAGGGCAAACTGATGACGGCACAGTGGGTAAACATACAGATGGTGGTTCTGTTTACAGAGCAGGTAGTGGTACTTCTAGCACTGATATTTCCGCAGATGACATTATTGGTGTGGCTATGGATTTAGAAAATAGCAAGGTACATTTTTCAGTTAATAATACTTGGACTAATAGTAGTGATCCCGCAAATAATACAAATGGTTTTGCTCTAACATCGGGTGCTGCTTATATGTGGGGATATTCAACATATAATCCCAACAAAACAGACAATAAATCAAATATGGGTGGCTATACAAGCATGACAATATCGAGTGCAGAAAATGATGCTAATGGATATGGTGATTTTGAATACGCACCACCCAGTGGATATTATGCTTTATGTACAAAAAACTTAGCAGAGTTTGGAGGATAAAATGGCAGTATATACAACTATAGACGATCCTTCAGTACATTTTCAATGTGATAAATATACAGCAGGTAGTGGTACAGATACAGTAACTTTTGATGGTAATTCAAATCTTCAACCTGATTTAATTTGGGTTAAATCTATGGACACAGCTTATAATCATCAATTCCATGATTCTTCTAGGGGAGCAACAACAGGAGCTATGTATACAAATTTAGGTGATGCAGAAGATAGCACTTATCATGTCGATAATTTTTTAACAGATGGTTATATTAATGATTCAGTAAATACTGCTATTCATGCTAATACCGAAGATATTATGTCTTATGGGTGGAAAGCTAATGGTGGTACAACCAGTTCAGTATCAGCAAGTGGAAGTGGAGCATCAAGAGTAGCTGCAAGTACCTACCAAGCTGATACAACTTCTAAGTTTAGTATTTGTACTTGGACAGGAACAGATGATACTGCCGCAGCAACCATAACACATGGGTTAGGTGTTGCACCAGAATTTATAATAGTAAAATGCAGAAATGAGGCAAGTACAAATTGGACTATTTATCATCACAAAAATACAGCATCACCAGAAACAGATATTTTAGAATTTGATTCGGGTGCAACAGCAGACAATGATAGATTTAATGATACTGCTCCAACGTCAACAGTTTTTAGTGTGAATGCTAGTTCAGGTACAGTAAATGCAGAGAATGACACTTATGTAGCTTATTGTTGGGCGGGAGTACAAGGTTATAGTAAATTTGGCAGTTATGAAGGAAATGGAAGTACAAATGGAGCATTTATTTATACAGGATTTAAACCCGCTTGGGTATTACTAAAAAATACAGAAGCAACAGAACATTGGATTTTATATGATACAAAAAGAAATACATTCAATGTAATGGGTAACAAACTATCTCCCTCTGCTAATAATACTGCACCGAATGGAGCGCCTGGATTAGGAGATGCAGCATATAATATGATAGATATGTATTCAAATGGTTTCAAAATGAGATCAAATAATGCGGGTTCAAACAGCGATGATGTAGCATATATTTACGCAGCTTTTGCCGAAGAACCTTTAGTAACATCAGGTGGAGTACCTGCAACCGCAAGATAAATAGGAGAAATAATTATGTGGGCATCAGTAGAATCAGGAAATGTAACAGAGGTCTATACCAGACCTAAATCATTAATTATAGGGGATGTAAGATATCCCAGAAATATTTTTGAACTTTGGACAGAAGCTGAGTTACAGGCGATTAACATTTATACTTGTATTGTAGATAAAAGAAATTGGAAAGACTCAGACTATTATCAAAATACAGCAGCAACTTATGCTTATAAAGCAACAGTAACTATTAATAGTGTTACTTATAAAAAAGTTGTTACTGAAAGCTATGGAACAGCTACTGCTAAATCATTAACAGATGTATTATATACAGCAACAGATGAGAGTAATGGTTTAGGTACAGAAGGAGAAATAAAAACTCGCGGACTTAAACCTAGAAAAAAAGAACAAATTAATAATCAAGCTAATAGTTTGTTATCAGAATATGATTGGTATACTTTAAGAGCTGCAGATGGCGGTACAGCAGTTCCTAGTTCGGTAGCAACTTATCGTACAGCAATTAGAACTAAAGCTAATGAAATGACTACTGCTATAGATAACGCAGCCAATGTAGATGCGTTGGCAGCTTTGTATGTATACAATGACGCTACTCCACCTGTTAGACCATTAGGCGAGTTTCCAGATAAACCAACTTTATAATATAGGAGAAAATTATGTTAATAATGATAGCGCTAATAATTAGTGTAATAGTAACGATTGCATCAGCAATAGCAGCTTTAACACCTACGCCAAAAGATGACAAATTTATAGGTAAACTTTATAAGATTGTTGATGTGTGTGCTTTAAACATAGGAAAAGCTAAAGAAGAAGCACCAAAAAAATAATGGCAACTGCTAAAGATGCTTTAGCAGCCATTGAAGCACATGAAAGAGAGTGTAAAGCTCTTTACAAAAGTATCGATGCAAGACTAGAAGCAGGCTCTAAAAGATTTGATAAATTAGACACTATGCTATGGGCGGTTTATCCGTTCATAGTGGCTACAGTTGTAATTGCAAAATTTACATAGGAAAGATTATGAATGATGACAGAGGTAGATTTGGTGGTGATATGGACAGAAATGAGGTTGAGATTGACCTCAATAAGTTCATGGAACTTTTACAAGAAAAATCAACTTTAAAAGACAGGATAAGAGAACTCGAAGATGAAGGCATGAAAAACCCACATCAAAGATGGATTTTTTTAGCTCAAGCAGTAGATAGTTGGCGAATATTCCCAAGAGCTTTTTTAACTGTTTATATTTTCCTCCTTTATTATACTGTGATGTGGTTCATGGAATTGACAGAACCATCATTTGAACAGTCTGGTTTAATCTCAGTTATCGTAGGTGCAGGCGCAGCTTGGTTCGGACTTTATGCAGGAACTAGCGGTTCTTCAAAAAGTTTTAAGGGCGAAGATAAAAAATAATGTATGAATACAGATGTTCAATAGAAAGAGTTGTGGATGGTGATACTGTAGATGTTACTATCGACTTAGGGTTTAAAATATTTCATAAAGCAAGAGTAAGGCTTTACGGAATAGACACACCTGAATCAAGAACCAGAGATAAAGACGAAAAAGCTAGAGGTTTGCTTGCAAAAAGCTATATTGTTGACAAAGTTGAATCTACAGAAAATATTATTATACGCACCAAGAAAGACGCTAAAGGCAAGTTTGGCAGGATATTAGGCGAATTAATAGTCGATAATACTAATTTAAACGAAGCGATGATAAGCAAGCACTTGGGTGTTGCTTACTACGGACAAAGTAAAGAAGCTATAGAGGCTGAACATTTAAAAAATAAGGAAATTTTAATAAATAACAACGCATATCAACCCGTTATATAAATATGGAAAAGAAGATTTACCAGTTAATGGTTTTTGGGGTAACTTTATTATTAAGTTTTAATAGCTATGCTGCAGAAAATGAACCCGAAAACCCTGATTGTACTGCTGGTACTGAGTTTTGTGAGCAAAATTCGTTAGATACTACGAACAATACTACGACAAATAATACGAATACCAACACCAATACCAATACGAATACAAATACCAACACGACAACGACTACTAGCACAGCAACTAATACGAATGCCAATACGAATGTCAACACGAACACGACAACGACAACAGCAACCAACACGAATGCCAACACTAATGTCAACACGAACACAAGCAATAACACTAATGTAAATACCAGTACAGCAACGAACACAAATAACAACACTACGACTGCGAATAATACGAATGTAAATACATCAACAGCGACTAATACCAATGTGAATACGAACACCAGTAATAGCACAGTCAATAGCACAGTTAATTCAACTAATAGCAGTACAACAAATAATACGAATACCAGCACCAACACGAACAACAACACGAACACCAACACCAGTACCAGTACCTCAAATAACACCAATACCAATACCAATGTGAATCAATCCACATCTGACTCAAATGTTAAAACTGATAATACGAATAGGAACGAAAACAATACTAAATCTGATAATACGAATAGAAATATTAATGAATCTAATACTACGCAAACGATTAAACAGGAGATAGAAACTAAGGCTCCACCAGCTTCGGCAATAGCGCCAAGTATAATGTCGTATTCGCAAGACCTCTGTACGACTGGTCGTTCAGGTGCTTTTCAAGGACAGGTCTTTGGTATATCTGGTGGTAGAACTATCACTGATGAGAATTGCGAAAGGTTAAAGCTGAGTAAGTACATTTATGATATGGGTATGAAGGTGGCTGCGGTATCTATACTTTGCCAAGATGAGAGGGTATTTCAGGCTATGGAAATGGCAGGTACGCCTTGCCCATATATGGGTAAAATAGGAAAGGAAGCCTCAGAGGGTTGGAAAGCAAACAGAACTGCAAGACCTGATTACAAGATGAAAAGAAAACAATTTATTAAAGCGTGTAAAGACACTAAGCACGTTCAAGGAAATTTAGATGGTCTTAGAAAAAGTAGGTGGGATTGTGTAAATGAATGGAACAAAGAAGCAACGAACTAATTCTGACTCTAAAAAAGGCTATTGGGGAGAACCTATAGAGCCTGAATATGGTATATTTTTGTGGACAATAAGCGTTATTATTATAGGGTTGCTACTTTTTTCAACTGGAACTAAAGCTGACTATATTTATGAAGGCAACCAGCCTCTATATGATTTACAAACTAATTCAGCAGGGTCAACAGGGTTAGGATCAAACGATGATTCAGTTTCAGCAGCCTTCGATTTAGGTTTTACTTTTACCTTTTATGGTAATGATTTTACCAAAGCAAGAATGGCTACTAATGGTTGTTTGCACTTTAACCTGACAGGCAGTTATTGTGGGGATTACACACCTGATCCGTTGCCTCAATACACTAATACTTTATTTCCATTCTGGACTGACCTGATAAAAGATGGCGGTTCGGCTATGAGAGCCAAAGCCTTTGATGACTACACTATATTTGGCTGGTATAACATGAGGGAATATAATCGTGCTAATTCTGATAACAGTATAGAAGTCTGGTTATATCCCAATAATACTTATGAGTATCGCTATGGCGAATTAGACATTATCTCCCATGATGTCTTGATAGGGGAACAGGGAAGTTCCTCACAGATTTATACTTACCATTTCTTTGACGAGTGTAGTACAGGGACTACTAATATAGCGGGAACTTGTGTTAGCTACGATTGGAACTCTAGCAGTAATGCAGTGAATACTTTACTGGAAGATGGCGGTTCCTTGTATGGAGATGGCACAGATCAATCGGCTTGTGCAACCACTCCTTTAACTTCAGTAAATTGTGCTGGTTACGCAGCAGCTTATCTGGCTCAACAATGTGCATTAAATTCTTTACACAGTGAAAGTTGTGATGGTTACGCAGCAGCTTATTTAACACAACAATGTAATATCACTCAGCTTTATAGTCAGGAGTGTCCTTCTTACTGGAGTGCTTATGATGACCAACAGTGTGAAGATGACCCTCAATACAGTCCTTCTTGTGCTGGTTATACGACTGAAGCATCTGTAGCGTACTATGTTGCAGAAGAACAATTTGACTACGGCTATGAAGAAAACTACGGCTATGAAGATGAATATTGGGTTGATGATGACCCATACGCAGATATGTATTTTACTGATGCTGAATGGTATGAAATAGATTTAGAAGAATTTGGGCAAACACAAGTAGATGAATGGTATGGTACTGATGTTTCTTTTAATGATGACGGCTGGATAGAGTGGGATAGTTCTCCCCTAGAAACATGGGAAGAATTAGAAGTACAAATGGAAATCTATGATGAATTTGTAGAAACTTATGAATATGTCGAAGAAGTTTATTTAGTTTCCTACGATGAGTTTGAACCATCTCCTTTGCCTTTTGATACCAGTGAAGAATTAATAGAGGAGTTTGTCTTTCACGAAACTGTTTTAGTAGAAGATTATGAGGACTTAGAAACTTATATAGAATTTGAAACTATAGAAGAACTGGACGAGTGGTATGAAGAAGAACTTGCACAATTAGAAGAAGAAATCTTTGAAGAAGAATTAGTAGCCGAAATTGAAGAAATACTAGAAGAACCTGAAGAAGAATTTATAGAGGAAGTTTTTGAAGAAGAAGCGGTAGAAGAAATATTTGAAGAAATAGAGGAAGAACGATTAGCAGAAGCAGAAGAAGAAATCTTAGAAGAAAGGGAAGCCTTAGTAGCTGAAGAAGAAGAAGAAAGGAAAGGAGGAATAACGGCTGCCCAATTAAACGTAGTAGCTAGTACCATACAGGCAGCTTCTAATAGTGTTTCAGGCACTACCGCAGGGACAACATCACGAACAGGTGGTTGGGGTTCTACGAGTTCAGGAGGAAGTGCCTCTAGTTATGGTGGTTCTTCAGGTGGAAGTGGTTCAGTGGGCAATACCACTACTACAGCAGTAGCTAGTTCGGCTTCTGGTGGCGGTTTTTCTACCAGTAGTTCTCCTAGTATTTCAGACCAGATACAAACTGCACAAGTACAAACGAATACAGTATTAAGTTTAAATCAGGATATGGGATCAACGAGCGGAATGGGTGGCAGTACACAAACTGTAAGTAATGTAACTACAGTGATAACTGCGTTACCTACATTTGATTCTACTCCCCAAGTGGTTATGGCAGATGTGCAAGTAACCGATATGCAAGGAGAAATAGACACTGCTGTATCAGGTGTAATGACTGCATCAGAAGCAGACCAAATAGCAGACCAGATAATTGCCGATAATATAAAAGAACAACAAGAAGAAGGACAAGCTACTCAAGAAGAAACAGGACAGTATGCCGACCAATCTGCTTTGGTAGCATTTATGGGGTATGTGCCTGCGTTTGAAGCCTACAAAGACTACGAGATACCCAAACAAGAAACTTGGTATCAAGCTAGAGACATTTATAACGATATAAGTATGAGTGATAATATAAGTGCTTTTTATACATTGGCGGGGGATAATATAAGTTTAATGAATGTTATGATAGGACAACAACCTAATTTATAGGAGAAGAATATGGAATGGTTTAAGTCAAAAGCAGGACAGCTAATCGCTTTAGCAACTATTGTAAGCACATTGGCAGGTTTCGGTTATGCGGGTGCTGGTTATGTTAATAGACTGGAAAATCTAGAAAAAAAAATAGGTGGACTGGGTGAAACGGAAGATGCTCAACAAGCTATTGAACAGCGATTTGCAAGCATAGAAACTTCAGTAGAGTATTTAGAAAAAGAAATAGATGGTATAGAAATACCAGATACCAGTAGTCTCAAGGCACAACTAGAAGGCTTATCCGTAGCAATGAGAAAAGCCGAAGAAGATATATCTAAATTAGAAGATAGTAGCGGAAATCCTTTAGCTAATTAGCTATGAAAATAGGGTTAATTATGGGAGGCTTATTACTGGCTACAATTGCTGGTTCAGCTTTCTGGATAGAAAGTTTACAAGATAAAATAGGTGTTTTAAAAGGCAATCAGCTTGTTTTGGAAACTAAAATACAGGAACAAAATGAAGCTATAGAGGCAGCATTGGCTAAACAAAAGCAGACTCAAAACCTTATGATTAGTTTAGAAAAACAAAAACAAGATGCTATGCGTGATGTAAATAAACTAAGAAAAACATTTGCTTCACATGACTTAGATGAACTTACTTTAGAAAAACCAGAGTTAATGCAAGGTAAAATAAACAGAGCCTCTAAAAGAGTTTTGGAAAATTTAGAAAAATTAACAGACCCTAATCAGTTTGATGAAGAAGATAACACTAATAGTTAGTTTGGCTTTATTAGCCTCTGGTTGTTCCATGATGGGTGAAAGGGTAAAGCCTGTATCTGTAACTACAATAGCAGAAAGACCACCCATGTATCATCCGCCATTACCAATGGAAGTACAGCTTGATCCTGTTGATTGGGAAATACTTACACCAGATAGTATGAAGTTATATTTAGATAATTTGGAAAAAGGCGAAGCACCAAGAAGAGCATTTTATACTTTATCTAGTAAAGAATATGAACATTTAAGTATGGATATGGCTGATATTACAAGATATATTAAAGAAGTATTAGGTATTATTAAGTTTTATAGAGATTACGATAAAGAAGATGAAGAGCCTGACAGTATGCCGAAAAAAAGTAGATTAAGGGAGAAAAAATGAATATATCACAAGAAGGAATAGCTTTAATAAAGAAGTTTGAAGGGTGTGAATTGAAAGCCTATCAAGACTCTGTAGGTGTCTGGACAATCGGTTTTGGTCATACCAAAGGCGTTAGAGAAGGAGATGAAATTACACAAGATATGGCAGAGACAATGCTAGAAGAAGAAATGCCTGAATATGAAGGTTATATTAACAATATGGTTTCTGCACCACTGAAACAGTGTCAATATGATGCTTTATGTGCGTGGGTTTATAACTTGGGACCAACTAACTTAAAAGAATCAACTTTATTGAAATTATTAAATGCAGGTGACTATCACCTTATACCAAGTCAAATAAAGCGTTGGAACAAGGCAGGAGGGGAAACGCTTAAAGGACTAATTAGAAGAAGAGAGGCAGAGGCTCTTTTATTTGAGGGTAAAGATTGGAGTAATGTTTAATGCCATTTGCCAAGTTTCAATTTAAAGCTGGTATCAACAAAGAGGGTACAAATTACTCTAATGAAGGCGGTTGGTATGATGCTGATAAAGTTAGGTTTAGAAAAGGAAGACCAGAAAGAATAGGTGGTTGGTCAAAAAATTCGCCTAACTCTTTTACAGGAACTTGTAGAAAAATACATACTTACAAAGATGCAGGTCAATCCTTATATAATATTCTAGGTACGCATAAAAAATTATACGCACAGGAAGGAACAGGATTTCACGATATAACACCTATTAGATTAACTGCTGGTTCAGGCGATGCAACTTTTGCAAAAGTAGGCAATGATGATGCGACCATAACAGTTACTGAAAATGGTCATGGTGCTGTTAAGGGAGATTTTGTAACCTTTAGTGGTGCTGCTAGTTTAGGCGGTAATATTATTGCTGCTGTTTTAAATCAAGAATATGAAATAGCATCTATCGTAAGTGCAAATGCTTTTACTATAGAGGCTAAAGATACTTCAGGAGATGAAGTTTTAGCCAATTCTTCAGATTCAGGTAATGGCGGCTCTAGTGTTGTAGCCGCATATCAACTAAGTATAGGCTTAGATGTTTATGTTTCAGCAAGCGGTTATGGTTCTGGAGCTTGGGGTGCAGCATCAGGTTGGGGAGAATCACCTACTCTTTCTTTAACAAATCAATTGCGCTTATGGAGCATTGATAATTTTGGTGATGATATTATTGCCGTTCCTCGTAATGGCGCGTTATATTATTGGGATGAGTCATCAGGTGTCTCTACAAGGGCAGTAGCAGCAAGCGGTATGTCAGGTGCTAGCAATGTGCCAACAGCAGTATTTCAGATTATGATGTCAGATATTGACCGCCACGTTATAGCTTTTGGATGTAATGCTATCGGTTCATCAACAATAGACCCATTATTAGTAAGATTCTCTGATGCAGAAAGTGCAGTTGATTGGACACCTACAGCAACTAACTCAGCAGGTGGTGTGCAGTTATCGACAGGTAGCACTATTATTGGCGCACTTAAAACTAGGCAAGAAATATTAATATGGACTGATGTAGGAATAGTTTCTATGCGCTTTGTAGGCGCTCCATTTATATTCAGCTTTAATGAAATGGCTACAGGAATGTCGTTAATTTCGCCTAACGCGGCTGCAACTGCAGGGAACGTGGTTTATTTTATGGATGAAGGAGCCTTTTATCAGTATGCTGGTTCAGCGCAAAGACTTCCTTGCACTGTATTAGATTATATATTTAGTGACTTCAACAAAGAACAGTCTTTCAAGGTTTTTGCTGCACCAATACCAGACCATAATGAAATTATTTGGTTTTATCCAAGTGCCGATTCTACAGAAGTAAATAGGTACGTTATTTACAATTATCTGGAGCAATCTTGGAGTATAGGTACAACGGATGACGGCTTTACTAGAACAGCTTGGAATCCTGCAAATATTACAAATTATCCATTAGCAACAGGTAAATTAGATGCTACTGATACTAATTACATCTATGACCATGAGTTCGGGCATAGTGCAGATGGCTCTTCATTTACATCATATATAGAATCTTCTGATTTTGATTTAGACCCTGAAGGGGAAAGCTTTATGTTTATATCTAAATTAATTCCAGATTTAGAATACAGAGGCTCTAGCGATACTGCCAATACAGTAAGCTTTGTTATTAAAGGCAGAAATTACCCTCTAGAAAGTTTATCTACTTTACAAACAATTTCAGTAACACCTACTTCTACGTTTAGTAACACTAGGGCAAGAGCAAGACAAAGTGCCATAAGAATAGAGAATACTGCAGATAACTTTGGTTGGCGTTTAGGTGACTTTAGGCTGGAATTGAGACAAGACGGGAAAAGATAATGGCAGAAAAATCATCAATACCATTACCTTTAGCTACGCCAACGTATGATGAAGCTAATGAAGCTGTGACTCGCAGAACAATAGAACAAACTATACAGGATATAAATTCTGAAATAGGAACGCTTAAAAAAATGCAACAGTCAGGCGTTAGTAAAGCAATAAGACGACATCAGTTTTTGTTAATGGGAGTTAAGCATGGCTGATAATCTTAAAGTATTAGGTCAGCTAGACCCTTCTGCTACAACTGTAACTACACTTTATACAGTGCCAGATAAAACACAGACTACAGTTAGTTCTATAGTTGCAGCTAACAGAACAGGTTCAGCTATAACTTTTAGATTAAGCGTTCATGTTGCAGGTGCGGGAGCGGATGACAAACAATATTTGTATTACGATAAATCTGTAGGAGCAAATGATTCATTGGCTATAGTGTTAGGTATTACATTAAATCAAACGGACGTTTTGAAAGTTTACACAAGTGCAGTCGATATGAGCTTTAATGCTTTCGGCTGTGAAACCTTAGAGGAGAGATAGTATGTTTATAATGAACCCAAAATATAAAGTAAAAAGAGGAGATACGCTTAGCGGTATAGCAGCTAAAACTGGTTTTACTGTAGCTGAGATATCGGCAGCTAATGGTATTGAAAATCCTGATTTAATTTATGCTGGTGCTGTTATAGATTTGCCTTTATATACTGTTGATAGCAGGCGCTGGAAAGGTATTCAGAATAAATTAGCAACATCTGGTATAAAAGAGGAAAGCGAAAAGTTAATAAAAGAAGAAACAGAGAAGAGCGCAAGTCGTTTAAAAGAAAGTCTCAGAGAAAGTTTTGTTGAGCCTATAAAAGATTTTGGTAGAGGAGTTTATGAAGGAGTTACAAGTTTTCCTCCTGATTTAGTTGATTCTGTCACTAAGCCTGAGAAAAAAACATCTCTTAATATTGAAGAAACTTTAAATAAGGCTGAGGATGTAAGAAGAAGCAAAGAAGTACCTCCTCTTGGAGTATCTGCTTTTGGAGACCCTAATGACCCAACGAAACTACACCCTGAACTTTTAAACTTTTTAGGTGGGTTTGGAGAAAGAAGGGAAAAAAGACAACAGGATAGAGCAACAAGAAGGGAAGAACTTAGTAAAGACCCAAAATTTGATATGGGTTTTGGTATAGGAGCTTTAGGTGATCCTGATGATCCAACTAAAATTGACCCTAAAATTCCTGAATTGTTTGATAGGCTTAGAAAAAAAATACCTGCTAATATGAGGCAGTTCTTCGATCCTTATGGGACTACGACAGAAGAAGATTTATCTGAAGAACAACTGGATGCTATAAGAAATGCTTATTCACATAGTCAAACACCAGAAAGATTAGCAGAGAAAGAAGCACAGGGGTTGCCAGCTAATTTAGTTGAATATATCGATTACCTAACACAAGGAGATGATACTAGAGAAGGCGCACAATACGCGGATGTGGGTGCTAGAAATCAAGGATTGGGATTTTTACAAAAAATGATGGACCCAAACTATCAAGCTAAAACTTTACTTGGACAATTCGATGTGCAAATAAATCCTGAAACAGGAAGACCTATGATAAGTGATGACTTTAACTTTCCACCTGCAACTACAAGCACTGGTCTATCTAAGCTAGCACAATATTTAGGAAGTATCCCTGATAAAGGAGCAGACATTTATGGACAACTAAGAAATTTTATGGGTTATTATGGACCACAAGAAGGTTCAGGTAGAAGCGGATTAGTAGATGTTCAGTTAGCCAGAGGAGGCAGAATAAGATGAATCTAGAACAACAAGCTAAAAATGTAGCAGCACAGGGTCGCTATGGCGATTCAATGATAATGCACGTTAATCCTGCGGAAGTAAAGGGATTAGCACAAGCTATGCCTCATATGATAACTGTAAACCCTAAAACAAATCAGCCTGAAGCATTCTTACCTTTCTTGGCACCCATATTTGGCTCGATGCTTGGTAGCACATTATTCACTGGTTTAAATCCTTTAGTAGCATCTGCTTTAGGTTCAGGATTGGCACAAACTGCAGTAACAGGTGATATTAAAAAAGGTTTCTTAGCAGGTTTAACTGGCTGGGGTTTCGGTAAAGCATTGCAAGGTGCTGGAGCAGCAGCAGCAGGAACAGAAGCAGCAGCAACGCAATCAGGAGCATTAGAAGGTCAGTTTACAGATTTATTAACGCAACAAGCAGGTCAACACGCAAACGCAGCAGACTTTGTACAAAGCATGAACTTGGATAAAACTGTTCAATCTTTAACTCCTGCAGGACAAGAATGGCTTGGCTCTAATTTAACTACAGCTATGAGCGACCCTTCTGTTGCAAGAAGTATAGGTTATGCAGGTTCAGAAGCTGGAAAGCAATATTTAGCAGGCAATCCAACTTTAGGACAAGCCTTTTCTGATGCAGGTGGTTTTAGCAAAGAAGGATTTAAAAATCTTCTTTCATCTGCTTCTGACCCAATGACTATGTTGCCAATAGCAGGCGGTATGGCACCAACAGCTATTATGGAGTCTCAAGAGCAATTTGAAGCTGATATCGCTAGAAGACAAAGAGAAAGAGAAGAAGAGCGAGAAAGAAATTGGCGTGAAAATCCTGAAATGATACCCGTGCCAGTAGCAAGCGGAGGTAAACTTAAATTAAATACAAACAACTATTTTCTAGGTGGTGGTATTGATGAAATAGTTGAAAGTGTAGGAAGGGGTATTCGTAGTGGTGATGATTTAGGTAGTTATACTGGACAAGGCTATGTTCAAGAAAGAACACCTATGCCAATAGACCCGTATTTTCAAGCAGGGTTTCAGCCAGAAATGTCTTACTTTCAAACTCTAAATCCACCAGCTTCAGAAATAGGTGGACCACCAACTCCAGAGTTACCTACTAACCCACCATCGGGTGAAACAGGAACTGGAGGATCATCTCAAGAGGAAATGAGAAGAAGAGCTGCTTCTCCTACTTCTACTGCTTTGACTTTACAAAGACCTCCGCGCCCTAGTTCTCCTACTCCAACTAGATTTGACCCTACTCAAACAGCAGGATATCAGTCTTTTTATGGTGATGCTGCACAAGATGTAATACCTCATGTGGTAGACCCCTATGCACCATTAGATTTTAGTCCTCCACCAAGACTACCATCGCCTATAATGCCACCAACACCACCTATAGGTCCAATTCTTCCACCAGAACCACCAGTACCACCAATACCACCTGTAGTACCACCAGTACCAGTACCACCTGTAGTCCCACCAGTTACTGACCCTGTAATGCCTACTCCTAAAGGTTCACCTGTGTTAGCTCAACCATTAGGTGGTGGAGAATCTGGATTG
>VTLG01003386.1_pt1 | contig 37995 bp, 58 predicted proteins | sample 4694571 | NCBI WGS metagenome assembly VTLG01 (sample SAMN12604809, study PRJNA352737) | marine metagenome | biome: ENVO:00000447; feature: ENVO:00000209|ENVO:00000569|ENVO:01000036; material: ENVO:00002151; isolation source: viral sequences binned using virsorter ...
AACATTAGATGATGATCAAGAAGAAAAACTAATTTACAAAATTCAATGGGCAGAAGAATGGCTATAACGTTAAGAGATTGGGAGATGGAACAATTCTTCGGTAAACAAAAAAAGAAAAAGAGGAAGGTTAAAGATGTGGAATAGATTTTGGAATTGGTATGAAAAACAGTTAATGGGATCATTAGCATTTTTACTTATGGTTCATGTTGTTCAAATACCTCACATGATCTGGGCAGCAGATGTTTATATGGAGCTTGGAATGATTTCAAGAATACACCCAATCTTAGATTTCCTATTGTATGGTGTTGACTTGGTAGAATTGTTAAGTCTTACACAAATCATAATGTTAATATATGCACATGGAATAAGACATAAGTTGAAATGAGAGTTTTAATTGCGTGTGAATTTTCAGGTGTTGTAACAAATGCCTTTAGATTAAAAGGACATGAAGCTTGGTCCTGCGATATATTACCAACTGATAGTAATCCAGATTGGCATATACAAGGAGATGTTCTTAAACAATTAGACAAGAATTGGGATATGATGATAGCACACCCACCATGCACATATCTATGTAATAGTGGTGTTTCCTGGTTACATAAAGATGAAAGTAGGTGGGTTGAACTAGAGAAAGCTTCAGAATTTTTTAAGACTTTACTTGAATATGATATACCAAAAATATGTGTTGAGAATCCAATACCACATAAATATGGAAAACTACCAAAGTATTCACAGATAGTTCAACCTTATGAATATGGACACCCTGAACGCAAAGCAACTTGTCTATGGTTAAAGAATCTACCAAAACTGAAACCGACAAATAATGTTAAAGATGAAATGCTTAAACTTCCAAAGACACAACAACAGCGTACATTCTATGTCCCAATAAAAGACAGGGCAAAGAATAGGTCTATAACCTTTGAAGGTATAGCAAAAGCTATGGTTGAACAATGGGGAAATGCCTAGTAAAAATTATAAAAAAGGCAGAGCATTTGAATATCGTATTATGAAGTTCCTTAGAAACAAGGGATATTATTGTCTAAGGGCATACGCTTCAAAAGGACTTTATGATATAATAGCTATACCACCGAAGGTAGATGAAGAAGGTTGGTTTAATTATCCTTTGTTAATACAAGCAAAGACTAATGGATATGTACCACCTAAAGAACGTGAAAAACTAGCAGATGAAAAGTGGCAAGGTGTTGTATTAATAGTATGGAATGATAATGGTAAGATAGCTATGAGAACTAATAAAGGGGAAAGAATTATATTAAACTCTCTATAACATAATACCATGTCAGAACAATTCATAGATAAGACCACAGTTGTAAAGACAGCAGAACCACTACACCTAAAGTTAGAGAGATTCGCAAAGACTTCAAAAGTCGCTATAACTTTAAACATTGATCCAAACAATCCAATATCAATGGATCAATTAATGATAGACATAGCAGAATCTAATACTAAATTGGCCATTGAAGCCTTTAAAACTTTAGCAGTAGAACAGTTAGGAGCAGTTCTAACTGATGATAATGGAGAACCTGTCAAGACAATGACAACTAAAGAACTCGCTTCTTTGAAACGTGGTCCAAAAAGGAGAAAGAAAAATGGTTATGCTGTTCGACAAAAATCTTCCTGAACAGGCATACCATACGAAAGAAAGACCATGCCCTAGAGGTTGTGGCACTCTTATTTATTTTGAAGCAAGATTTGATGAAGAAGGTAATATTATAACAAAAGACGGAGAAATGCCTAATGGTATATTTGGTAAAGATAATAATGTTAAATGGTTTTGGAGAGAATCATTGAGTAAATCGGAACATTTATTAGAGGGAACTTGTAAAACAAGAACTATGACAGATGGTCCAACTGAAAAGCAAATAGCTTTTTTGAGAAAAAAAGGAATTAATGATATTCCTGCAACCAAATCAGAAGCAAGTCAGATTATATCAGGCTTGATTGGTAATACAACAAAAAGCTTTGCTCCAAAGAATGAACAGCAAACTGTAACAGGTGGAACAGAACATGGTGTCAAATGGGAAGAAGTTAGCCAACAAACAATGGATAACCATTCTCAACTATTGACATTTGAGCAAGAGTTAGAATCTCTTGCAGTTCATATAACCTCTACATTACACCCAACAATGTCCAAAAACTCTCAAACTTTTGGAATGATTGTAAGTGCAAAAGAGGATAAACTGATACAGTTATTGCTAATCAAGGAACTTAGAAATATGAGAGAAGATATTTCTAGGTTAAAAAGTAATTAGTAAGACTTATATAGGCTTATTAATACCAACCCTTCTTCTTTTTTTATGTATAGTCAGAAGGAAGCAGAGAGAGTTATTAATGAAATTAAACATTTTGAGAAAGATATAAAACCTGTAGTCAAAGCCAAGATATTAGAATTGGCTAGAATATATGAAGAAGCTATTGAAGAAAAAAATCAGTTAGTGTTAGTTAAGATTAAAAATATTAAGGAACGAAATAAGAATGAAGAACCAAGTGTTAAGGATATAGCATTATTGATTAACAAACTTAGAGAAGAAAACTTTAAAATGATAAGTCAAGCCTGGATCTATAGGTTACTTCCAGATAAATACAAACATGAGTATAAGAAAGATGAAGTTAAAGTAGAACAAATATCTGATAAGGAATTATATCTAATGAAAGATGATTTGATCAGAAGGATTAAGAATATGGAACGTGGTCCTGCACAAGATATTAAGATTAAGGAAACAAAAGAAGATATAGAAAAATATAATTTTGAATGTTTCATAGCAGGAGAATTGGCCAAACTTGCAGTAAAAATGGAGAAGGATCATAAACATAAACATGATCCCAAACTATGTACCAAAGTATCAAAACACGTAAAGTCGGCAAGGGATAGTAGGTATGCTACTGCCATGCAGGAATATGAAGCTCTCATAGTTGCTTGTAATAGTACGACAAGTCTTGCCCATGTAGTAGAAGGAGAATATGGATTTAAAACCAGGTGGGAGATTGAAGAAGATGAACATAATTGCAGAAACTGTCTTGATAAAATAGAGTGTGCAGCAACAAAATGCAAATGCCCATGCCATGATGTAGTTAAGAAAATGACAACTAAAGGTTTGAAATTTGCTATCAATAGTAATAAATATCTAAAAGAATTAGATGAACGTATGAAACAAATTATGAATGAGGATTGGTCGGATATATGCCCATTCGGAAAAATATTATTAAAGAACCCAAAGATTAACAAATATATGACAAATGCTTCCAAGAAGAAAATACTTGCTTCACACATTGAAAAAGATAATTGTAACCAATGTGAATCATTTATGGAAGACAATCCAAACTTCTTTGATACAGGTAAATGATATGCCAAGTATGGAACTCACAGCAAGACAATGTATGTTAGTGTGTAGATTACTTGAAGAATCACAAATAGAACCTTCCTTAGTTCCTGAATATGCCGAGATTATGGACTTGTTTTTAGTAGAACGAGATGATAAGAGGAAAGAGGAAGAAAAAGAATGGTAGAAGTAGAGTTAACAGCAGATGATTATAAGGTTATTTTATCATGGTATGAATTAGCGTTTGCAAATAACCATGATAAGCAGAAAGATATTGATTTGGAAGCCATGCACAAACTAATGATTATGTGTAAGAGTGTCATAGAAGAACAAAAGAAATTTACTTCTGATAATGATAAGGATTAATGAATAGATATGGTTAGCACTCATGTTGAAGTTATAGGTTCAGCAAGTGGTTCTAAAGCACAAAACGCTGAATGGTTTGCAGCAGATTTATCTCCAGAAACATTATCTTCCGATCAAGAAGCCTCTAAATTTAGAGTATCAGTAGCATTAAGTTCAGCAGTAGATGTTCAATTTACATTAGATTCAGGAACAACATGGTTAAAATTAAATTCAGGTAACAGCGTAGTAGCTGAAGCATTATATATTTGGGATATTCCTGTAAGATTCGGAGATACATTTAACATGAGAACAACTGATGGTTCAGGAACTACAGTTAGAATATGTAGAATATCTGAAGTCGGTATGGAAGGATAACCAATGGCTAATTATCCACCACAAGACACTTCAGGTGTCGGTTCAAGTGTCGAAGCAATAGAAATTGCAGCGGACGCAGTTATATCATCTAAGATAGCAGATGGCACAATCACATTAGCAGATGTAGCAACTACAGCAAAGACCGAATGTATAATGTTAGCTTGTTCAGATGAAACTTCGGACCTCGAAGCAGGAACTGATAAGATTAAATTTATTATGCCTTACGCTTTTACACTTACAGGTATTTCAGCTTCAGTTACAACAGCTCCTGTAGGAGCAACTCTAATAGTAGATGTGAATGAAGCAGGAACTACAATCATGTCTTCAAATAAAATAGTTATAGACGCAAGTGAAACATCTACTGCAACAGCAGCACAAGCTCCAACTCTAAGTGATACCTCATTAGCAAGTGGAGCATTAATCACAGTAGATATAGACCAAATCGGTTCTAGCACAGCAGGTGCAGGACTTAAAGTATATCTTACAGGTTATCAGAGTTAGATTTAAATAACCAATATATCATAAACCTTACATGGATTATGTAAAGTTATACAATCAAGAAAAAATAGAAATGTTATTGGAACGTTTATGTAGAGCTATAGAAGATTTAAACAGAACACAAAGGACTAGATAGTATTGATAATGGGCATACTAACCATACTAAGCATAACGTTCATAGTGTACGGATTGATATTACTATGAGAAGAATAATGATTGGAGATGTAATGGAAAGACTTAAGGAAATACCAAGCATATCCATTGATACAGTTATTACTAGTCCGCCATATTGGGCATTACGTCAATATCCAGATGATAAGCAATGGGGTGCAGAACAAACATTTCAAGAATATTTGGCCAAATTAGACTTACTCATGTTAGAATTAAAAAGAGTTGTAAAAGATACAGGAACAGTATGGGTTAATCTCGGAGATACATATACAGGAAGTGGAAAGGGTGTAGGAACAGATGTATCTACAAACAAAAGATCATGGGAATTTGATAAAAAGCCAAAGATAATTGAAACGTTAAAGCCTAAAAGCAGGGTTGGAATACCTGAAAGATTTTATATTAACTGTATAGATAATGGTTGGATAGCACGTAATCATGTTATATGGTTTAAGCATAACTCTATGCCAAGTTCAGTAAAGGACCGCTTCACAACAAAATATGAATCAGTATTTTTCTTTGCTAAGAAAAGAAAGTATTATTTTGACTTGGATTCAGTAAGAGAAGAATGTGTAACAGTATATAAAAAGCCTAAGAATAGAAAGATAAATGAAAAGTATGCAGATTTAACAGTTCCTAATCAAAATAATTGTAATACAGAAAGACTACATAGGGATAGAACAACAAAATATGATAACATTGAAATAGAAAAAAAACATAGGCAAGGAATGAATAAAGAAAGAGGAAACAATTTAATACAAAAAAGAAACCTACCACCACAAAAAGAATTTGTAGATAAATTAAGAGAGTTATACACAATAGATGATTTAGTTAGACTAGGTTTAACCAAAAGTAAAGTAGAACATTGGTTTAGATATGATAATTCTGGATTTTCATATCCAGATGTAGATGATTGGAAATTACTAAAAACTGATTTATTCCCTGAATTAATTAATGTTTATTATGTAACAGATGATGTATCAAGAGATAAGTTTTATGATGAACAGGCAGCAGATAGAAAATGGGCCAATGTAGGTGGTCAATCTGCTAATGGGCTTACTAGAAATAAAATGACAGGTGGTTATTATCCAGATGGTCGTTCAGCAAACCACCCATTAGGTAAAAATCCTGGAGATATATTTGAGATAAATACACGACCATTTGCTAAAGCCCACTTTGCAACTTTCCCATACGATCTACCATTAAAAATACTGAAATGTGCTTGTCCAAAACCTGATGGTGTAGTCTTGGACCCATTTTTTGGGGCAGGAACTACAGGTTTTGCAGCAGATAAATTAGGATTAAATTGGATAGGAATAGAACTTAGTGAGGAATACACAGAGTTGGCCAAAGAGAGAGTGGGGGGTATAGTTGAAATTCTTTAGTAGGGTTGTTTTTTTGGAAGAAGAAACACAGTTGGAAAATAATTACAGAAAAAAATTCTACATACCTAGTAACAAAGTAAAAATTTTCGACACCCCTAGTAAGTCTTAAGCCTGGCAACCTAGTGCTAACTTTCAAATCTAGTGCTAACTAGTGCTAATTTTTAGAACTAGTGACCATGCGTATTTTTAGTATTTATACTCAAAATCATATATAAAGACCACTTTTTATAGGGTTTAAATAGGTTTTTGAGTATATATACCGAATTTTCAAGCGTGTTATTTAGTAAGATCATTGCCTTTTATAAATGTTTAAGAAAAGGGCATTTTGACCTTCTTTGGCCGATCCAGGCGTATTTTGGGCTTCTTTGGCCCAACAGAGGCTATTTTGGGCTTTTCACCAGGAAATAAGGCTAAAATGGGCTTCCTAGCGCATTTAGAGGTTAAAATAGCCTTTATTGGTTAAAATAAGGTTAAAATAGGGTTTTCTGTTGACTTTAACAAAAACAGAATTTATTTTTTTGATTTAGGACTAATGAGATTTAATTAAAATATGCTAAAACTAGAATAATACTTAGAAAAAATCCTATTGAATAATTAAGACATTCAAAAAAACTAATCTTCATCATTAAGATCATTTAGGCAATATTCACAAATTATCTTATCATCTATTATTTGATAAATTGCGTGTTTTCTTTCGTTTCTTGAATCGAAAACTTCGTCATGGCAAATATCACAATATTCTTTATACGCCATTTTTAAACAATTCCTCTTTATTGAAAGATTGCCTAGTTGAATAAACACCACCATATAAAAAATAAAATTGGTATTTTATCTCATGGTTGACTTTTAATTCTAATCTTTTGTAATATTCTTTCATTTTTCAATATTCCTTTTTGATAACTCTATAATAATTTCAATCATTAAATCAAGTGTATTATCAAAATCAATCTTAACGTTAGATATCAAAATATATAACTCTGGATTATTTGAAATATTTCCTTTCTGGAATTGTAAATTTTTCATTTGATCTAATTTATCAAATATTGAATCAATCATTTTTCATATCTCCTAGATACAAAATCGTTGTAATCATCATTGTATAAAAAATATTCATCATCATAAGAATCTAAATCCCTATAATTGCCATGTTCATCAACTTTGTAGTATTTACCGTCATCTTCAATAAGACATTCATTAAACGTGTAATCATGATCTATACAATCTTTGTTATTTTCACACTTTGATTTATTTCTAAAAAATCTATTATTGTTAAATGAATAATTGTAAGTGTCATCATGCCAAGTATTCGATACTAAACTATTATTAGAATCACGCTCAAAACCGTTGTAATAGTTTAAGCCTTTAGGCGTGAGTATAGCAAATTTTTCTGTATTTTCGATCCAGTCTATAATATATTGATCTGTATGATGAGCGACCAAAAATGCAACCTTGTGACTATCTGACACGAATTTAGGTTTTTTAATTCCCTTCATTAAGCATATATTCTTAATATCTAAATCCAATAAATCCTCGTTGCAAGTTCCATTGTGAAATAAGATCCCTTTTTCAGTTGATCCAGATTGATCATTTAATCCGTTTTGATCAATCAAAAAGCCATGGCATGAGCAATTATGTTTTTTATTTTCTCGTTTAAAATTGCATTCGTTAGATTTACAGATATTGCCGCTTGATTTAATTCTAAAGTGAATCACAAATGGTGGCTTAATGTTCTCATCTTTTATTATTTTCATCATTTCTTTTGAATCAAGATTAATGCCTTTAGTGTAAAACACTTTGTTATCTTTAATCCATGCTAAACCGCCGCCATGTCCATGAACTTTTTGCATTTCTTTTAATTCTTCCAAAGTTGGAATTTTCTTTTTATCATCATAGAGAGAAATAACACACATTATGAGATCACTCGTTCAATTTTTTGTTTTATTCCAAATTTGTTTAATGGTTTAACTCTGAATTTTGGAATATTTGATTTTATTACAATAGTTTGTTTTTTTGTCTTTATGTTATTCAATATCCAATCTAAAGATAATAACATTAATTTTTCAATATCTATAGCTGTTTGTAATCCTGAAAACATGGGTAAAACTCTAAGTTCTATTTGTAATCGTCTATAGTTATGTTTAAAATTAAAATGCTTGTATCGAATATCTCCGGATTTGTGTGTCTGTCTTAATTGCTCTGATAAATTAAAATCTGAATTGTTTGGATAACAGAAATGGTTACCACGATTTAAACGAGTAAAATACGATTCTCTAGTTATTTTGTATAATTTGCCATAAACCCTAAGTAAATTACTAAATTGATTTGTTAAATCTAAGTTCATCAGTTTAGAATATCTTTGGTAATTTCTCAATTTTACTGTTGTATGTTTTCCCATTGATTGATTAATTTCTTCTAATCCAAATGTATTATGTAATATTTCGAAACTCGTTTCTAATTGTTTAATCGTTTCTAATGGCTTTGTTATTAATTCGACTTTATGATCACATTCTGATTCTTGATTATATTGACAATCACATTCATTCATACAATGATCACAACGATTATTTTCATTACATCTCTCGTCCATGTCGCCGTCCTCATTTACGCAATAATCACAAATAAAATTAGTATTCTCACATTCATGATACTCTGATTCTATAGAGCATTCATGTTCGTAATCTGTAAAATATTCATTATACTGATCTATTTCTTCAGTATGATAATAATAATCATCTAGGAATTTACTTATTCCTAATCCTAGAATCGATTCAAATTCAAAACCAAATGATTCTATGTGTTTAAACTTTGTATTTTTTCTTAAATTTCTTACTTGATACAATAGAGTTTTAAAACAATCGTTAATTCTGAAATTGTTTTCAATCTTGAATAAATTGGTTGTGTATTCGTTAAAATCGGTATAATTCATTTTTAGATATTCTACTTGCCGACTTGGTAAAAAATAACTAAATATCTCATGCTCTGTTATTTGTGTCAAATCGTCTAATGTTCGGTAAATGTCTTTTATTGTGTATTTCTTCTTTGGATTATAATCAATGGAATTGATTAAATCATTTGTTGATTGATTTTCTAAACTCATTTTGATTTACTCTCTATACTCTACTTTTATCTTAAACTCTGCTTTTTTCTTAACCTTAGTGAACATTATACTTTGTGTGATTTTGTCTAAAATTCTTTGGGTTTTCTCTGTAAATAATTGTAATTCTTTATCAGTATAGATTTGATCAAATGTTTGAAAAACACCATTGCTTAAACCTTGCATTCTTAGAATAGACAAATTGATCTCGCATTCGTCTTCGTCTAGCATTCTTGTTAAATGATTAAGGTTTTTGATATAGTATTTGTAATTCTGATTAAAATACGATTCATCTTGCAAATTATATAATTTCATGTCAGATTGTGTATATTCAAAAGGATCATCTTTGTATTGTATAGTTTTCATAAAGGATTCAATCAATGGAGATTTAGCATTTAATGTAATAAAGTCATGATTTGGATCAAGTTCTAAACTTAATTGGATATCTGGATTAATCATTCTATATTATATTTTTAATAATAGTTAATAATTAAAGTCATACAAATAATAAGATTAAAAGTAGTATAATTATTTGCCAGGAAATTAAGTATCACTTAACTTATTATTGAATTGATATTAACCAATTAGTCAACATAATTTTACTCAAAAGGGTATAAGATAATCTTGGAAATAATACAACATGACAACAGATCAATATATCATAGATACTATGAATAAGATCTTAGATGAACTAGAAACATTATACAGATTAGATAAGGAATAATCTAATCACTCTATTTTTTTTTAACTTTCGTGAATGAATGAAATTACTTTCCATACTTACATTCTATTCATAAACTATTCAGCGATTTTTTAATTTAACTTTCAGTTTGTTGAAAAGTTAGTCACTAGTCACAACTATTAGACACTAGAGTTGGGCATTAGATTCCTGGTTTAGCACTAACTTAATTTAATTTCAATTTGATTAAGTATTACTTAACCAAAAAGGTTATATACAACGGGCCACCGAAAAGGTTATATACCAGGAAATTGGCCGGACCGTACTTTACGGTAATAGTACGGTAATTTACGGTCACACTAAAAATAGATCGTCGTGACGCAGAAGTAGTTTGCCTAATATAAGTGTTTATTTCATATATAAACGAATTTGATTTTGATCGTATTCACGCCTAAATCGGCCAACTCACGCCTAAAAAAACTGATCGACAGTAACACTTATATACCAAATCGGCCCCCTGCTTTTTAAAACCGAGAAAAAATATGAAAAACCTAGTTAATAATTAAGACTTATTAAGTGTTATTATTAATTGTATTTGTTAGTGTAGTGTGAGTTTGCATATCCTGGTTTCAGGAAGGATCGGAGTAACTAACCGACATTAACATTTATGACCACAAGCCTTACACTTAGAATATCCTGTAGAATGTCCGTCATTCTTACCCCATATCCATTCCCAACCCTTTATAGCCTTGCATTTAGGACAGGGTTCAATAGACACTAATTACACCAACCAAGTGTGTAGCACTCATCATAGTTATCTGGATTGTATATGTTGTCAGGCATAGTCCAGTTACTACTATCATATCTATCCTTATAGTATTCTGTTCCGCTATTTTCTATACCTTCTGGACCTACAAATCCACAAGCACTTGCAAATGGAATTAGTGATATCCCAATGGCCAATATTGCTATTGTAATATACTTCATGTTCTAAAAAGGGCTTCGCCCTATATATTTGTTTATAGTGTTATACTGAATGTCTTAGAATTTTCGTCAGTATATTCTTTTATCACTTTGGCGATAGTTAACTCAATATCTAGTTGGTCCAACTGCTCTATTGTTTTGCCGACCATACCGTCATCTTCTATTCCAAGCCGTTCATAAATCTTACTTGTTAAAAATTGCAAGGAAGAACTTAGTGTATCTGGATTAGTACCCATAGAAACATACAAGTCAAAATAAGCCTTCATATAGCCAAAAACCCATGCTACTTTATGTGAATCTTCAATCATTTACCCACACCCATTTTCCACCATTTTTCTTAGCAGAACGACAAATTCTAAGTAATTGCATAGTATTGGCCACAGTATAGACTAACCTGGTGTATTCTGAACCTGTAGCAGTAAGCATTTGTTTCTCTAACTCATGTAGTCTTTTTTGGACTTCATTAGGGTTAGGAAGGTCATAATCCTGCTCTTTTAATAGGCCAAATAAGTTCCCAAAACCCATTACCAAACACTTCCTTTGTCAGAACAATCCATTTCTGCGCCACAATTATTACATCTTAAATGACAAGCTGATAATTCTCCCATTTCTTCCTCACATATAGGACATTTATGTTTCAAGGAAACTTCTCGCCATTTCAATGAGTTTCTCACAATTCTCATCTTTACTCATTAGTGTTATACTCTTATCGTGGTTATAGGAAGTTGTAGAATCATTTATTTCAACTTTGATAGAATAGAAGGTTTCTTCTTTAGGGCTTTGTTGCACACTAGACATCTTTTAACCTCTGAACCCCATTTATAACCACAACAACTCAAGACCTACTTTTCCTTATATTTCTGCCTAATTTAGCACAATCTAAACTACAAAATAATCTATGTTTAACATCTTTATCACATAATAAACAATTCATAATACCTTTCTTTTTGCCTGCAACTTGCATACCATTCATTTGTATTTTTATCTTATTATATCTTACCACAAATGCTTCCCTACATGTTTTGCATATCTTTCTTCTGTAAGTCTTTGCAATAGGTGGTATCTCAACATTACATATTTTACAATTTATTGATCTTTTGTTGACTAGATGTTCACATTGGTATTTTCTTCTAACTGCTAACATTACTTTACATTCCCCACTACAGTATTTTTGAGTTAACATTTTAGGACAAAACTCTTGCAAACAAGCTTCACATTTTAATCTGATAGTATGTGGCATTTTTCTACATGGTATGCAGTAGTATTTGGTACTAGGAAACTTGTATTTTTTTCTATCACTCAAAAAGAATTTGTTACTGCATAATATACTATTACATTCAACTTCCATAGTAACATTAAAAAATAAGGCTTATATAAATCAATCTAGTAAAGTTTAAATATATGCCTTTAAGGGATCAAGAGAAATCTGATGAGATAAGAAATAAAATACGAGATTTATACATATTCTTTCATAAGAGTGCTTCAGCTATAGAGAAAGAATTAAATTCTACTGTAGAATTTACCTCAAAGTACGGTAGGATTACCGTACCAGGTGTTAATTATCACATACAAAAAATAAAGTCCGAATATGAGAAATATATAGGAGAAGACGCTATTGATAAATATACAGCAGAGTTTGTTAGATTACAAAACTCGTTTGACGCAGAATTAGATGATGTGGATCAAATGATAAAAAATACAGAAGAAGATGATATTAAAATCAAACTAATGAGATTAAGACATGAGATCAGATTGGATAAAATGAAAATGTTGCAAGACATTGAACTACCATTGGCAGTAAAGAAATTAAAACTAGAGAGAAATAAAAAATATGAAACGATAAAAACAGTAGAACCTGAAAAAATAGAGGACCAAACAAATGAATGATTATGAGTTATACTATTGGGGTTGGGTATTATGCCTAAAGGATTAGCAGCAGAAGATACCAAAAGATTAGTTCTATCACAAGTAGATTCTGATCAAACAGAAGTTCCAGATAAGTTTTGGTGTAAGAATAGTTTATCCAAAAGAAAAGATTGTTGTTTTTGGCATTTTGTAGGTAGTCCAGAACGTGATGATATATACCACCCTGTATATGAGTATGAGCAGATACTACTAGACGAATTGGATAAAACAAAATGTATTGCCTGTTATAAAGCTACAGGATTAGGAATTACAGAATTTATGATTAGGTGGATTGTGTGGAAATCACTAACTGATGATTTTTTCTTCGGTAAAGAAGCAATAATAGTTACAGGACCAAACGTGGATTTGGCACAAGATATTATCAAAAGGGCTAAGGATTTAATCAGAGATAAGATAGACTATCAAGACGCAGGGGTTTATGAGTTTGTAGTAAATGGAAGTAGAATCAAATGTTATCCTTCAAACAACATTCACTCTGCTAGGGGTAAACCAAAGATATCTATATTCTTTGGAGATGAAGCAGCGTTCTTTAAGATTAGAGATGATAGTATAGTAAGAACTGTAGGAGAACGTTATATTGGTAAATCAAACTCTTGGGTAGTTTGGGTATCTACGGCAGGAGAAGAAGCAGCAGGATTCTTTTATGATATAATGGGAGAGAAAGATTCAATCTACAAGAAACTAGAGTTCTATTATGAATGGGGATTAAAGAAAGATAAAAAGACAAAGACAAGTGTATTCAATAAGAAATTTATAGATTCAGCTATGGAAGCACGTTCTTTTGCAAGAGAATATTGCGGAGAGTGGGGTTCTAACTCTGGAGATATATTTAGTGCAGAAGCATTAGAAGGAATATCAAATGATGATTATCCTATTAAACCAAATGATGATAGTTATGACAGAGTAATGGCATTAGATCCTGGTTTTAGTTCTTCTAACTTTGGTATTGTTATAGCTCAACGGTATAACAAAATACCACATATAATATTTGCTGAAGACTTTGAACGAACATCATACACCCAAATACTCGGAAAAATTAAAACGTTGGCTAAAAACTATAAAATCAGGAAAATACGAGTTGATAGCTCAAGACCTGAACTAATTAAAGATTTAAGAGATTTAGGGTTTGATGTAGTAGGATTTAACTTTAGAGTAAGTGGAAAAGAAATGACAGCTAATGCTTCAGAGAAAGTAGCAAAGTTAGATATTAGAATACACCCTACAATGAAGCGTCTTATATCACAATTAATGACTATAAAGTATAATACAAAGGGTACACCTGATAAGAACAACCATAATCCATTTGACTTGGGAGATTCATTCCTAATGTGTCTTTGGTACTACAAAATGGGTGGTGGTGTGGCCAAAGTGGTATATTAGTTCTCTTTTTGATTTATTTATAATAGTCATTATGGTTTATTACTTAAAACTAGACCAAAAGACTTGGGGAGCAGGCGACTACGTTGCTGATAACACTTTAGCACTAACAGGCACAATATATAGTGATGAAGCACTATCTAGTGCAGTAAATATATCATCTTATACACTTAAAATTAAGGTTTATCCTAGAGAAAGACCTGATTGGTATCAATTATCAGAAGACGCTGATATTGTATCTGGATCAGATGGTACTTGGAGATATAAACCAACTATAAACAAGTTAGATAATGCAGGCGTATATAGAGTAGTCATACAACTATCTAAAACTGATGAAAGATTATCAGCAATAGGCATAAAGGGTTCAGATGAACTTTTGGTTAGAAACGTGCCTACAATTACCTAATACTTCTCTAATTAATTGACGGCATTTAATCATTAATGGCAATATTTGGTGGAAACAGGGTAACTGAAGGGCAAATTAAGGTTATCAATGAAGAACATGGTAATGCCATAGTAAGAAGTGGAGATGGTGGTTTTAGAGATTTTACTTTTGAACCTGAAGTTAACTTTGAAGACTTGTTTTATGTAAATGACCATGACGCTAGATTATCATTAGCAAGTGATACTTATGTTCAACTTATTTTAGGTTCTGGATTGAAGGTAAAAACCCAAAATGAAAAGGCAAAAAAGAAGATTAACAAATGGTTGAAGGCAACTCAATTTGAACGTAAATTAGAAGACGCTACACACTCTCTAGTAGTAACAGGAAATGCCATATTTGAAAAATATCCATTATTAGCAGATTTAGTAGAAGTTGACATTACAACAGTAAAGGAGATTATAAGAGATTCTCATGGTAAGGTTTTGAAATATATCCAAGAGGTAGATGGAGAACAAAACGAGTTAAAACCAAAAGATTTAATCCATTTTAAATTATCTAATAGACATAGAGAGGTTTGGGGTAGAGGATTATTCCAATCAGTTGCAGCAACTAGAATTATAGACGGTGTAAATGAACCAAGCCCAATTACAAGTATGTGGAAGGTAGAAAATGCTATGGTTAAGATATTTGAATCATACGCAAGTCCTATGATGTTAATTCACTTCGCTGACGCAGGAGAACAGTTTATTGAAAAACAAGCTGACGCATTTAAACAGGCAAAACCAGGTGCAAAAATACTCACAGATAAGGAATTTGATGTAAAAGTCTTTGAGGTAAACCCTGCTTCCAAGTTTGATAAATATATTGAACACCTACAGCAAGATGTAGTGGAAGTGGGTTCTCAATTCCCTCTACAGATGTTTAATGCAGGATTTACAGCAAGAGCTTCTTCAGAAACAACAGATTCTGTCGTTTTAAGAAAGATTAAACGTATTCAAAGACGATTATCAGAACAAATCAAACAAGAAATCATTGATCCTATGCTAAAAATGAGTAAAATTGATCCAGATAAGGCAGATATTAGTATTATTTTCGAAACAGAGAGTAAATTTGAGTTATCTGCTGATGATATTCAGAAATTATTCGAAAAAGGAACGATTACAAGAGATGAAGTAAGAGAATACCTCAAAAAGAACACAATTATTGACTTAGATGATACAAAAGATGGAGATGAACCACCAATTACAAGCGTTACACCAACAAATGACCTTAGAAACACGCAATATCCACCTGAATTTGATGAAAAGTTTGAAGAATTAAAGGATTTAGTCAAAGAAAAGATACCTAAACCTAGAGGAAGACCTAAAAAATCTTAATTCTACAGTAGAATTTACTTCTGTTAATAATTAATAATAAATAACTTGTAATGGTAAAGAAAATCACAGGATTATTAGCATTACCTCGTATTTCTCGTAATGGAAACTTTTATTATCCAGAAGAATTGGCCAAAGCAGATGGAAAGACAGTTCCTTTGAGATGGAATCACATTCAAGACAATGAAGGAATTATAGGAACAGCAAAATTATCTTATGATGAAGATAAAATGCAGATTAATTATGAAGCAACAGTAGATAATGAAGGCGTAGAACAACAATTAGTGAATAAAGAATTTAAGGTTAGTTTAGGAGCTGAACCACAGAAAGAAGAACAAATTTGCCATGATGAAGGTAAATGTTATAATGTTCCATTAGGTTTAGATTTTAAAGAAATGTCTATAGTTGAAACACCTGGTATTCCTGAAGCCACTTTAGACGTTATTGAGTATTTTACTACAGAATCAGTTAAATTTGAAGATTGTAAATGTGAAAATACTTCTAATAATACTTCCATTAAAGATAAAATCATGGCAGAAGAAACCGAAACAAAGGTTACTGTAGATACAAAGGAAGTTCCTGCAAAGGAAGCACCTCAATGTCCTGAAGGACAAGCTTTGAAAGACGGCAAATGCGTTCCAGAAGCTCCAGCTCCAGAAGCTCCAAAAGCACCTGAAGCAGTAGCACCTGTAGCACAAGCTGAACCTGTTCACACCGAACATAAAGAAGCAGATTGTGGTTGCTCCAAAGAAGCAGAGAAAACCAATGTTGAAACAGAAGTTAATGCAAAGGTTGAAGCCAAACTAGAATCCATTCAAGATGAGATTCGTGAGAACTATGCTCCAAAAGCAACTGTTGAAGAAAACACAACCCCAAAAGGTTATGTTGAAGAAGGCGTTGAGGAACAAACTGAAGAACTTAAAAAAGTTCTAAAAGGTAATAGTGTAGTGATAGAAATTGACAAAGAGGACTTTTATAAAGCCCACACCGTCAAAGAAAACTCTCCTGTTACAGAAGCAGTTTCTACTTCAGGTACTATCCCAACAGTTTCAGCTCAAAGAGATATTATTGTTCTTCCAGGTGGCATTAGTGTCAAACCTGTAAGACAATGGACACAGTTCAAAGAAATCCCACAAGGTAACGACAAAGTTCGTTTCTACAAGATTGATATTCCTGCATTTGCAGATATCACAGAAGGTGGAAGCGATATTTCTGCAAGCACCCACACTTTAACTAGTGTAGATGTTGCAGCAGATACCCCAAGAGGTTTCCGTCAAGTAGTAAAGAAAACAGAGATTGAAAAATACCCAAGTGGTCTATTAGAAGCAATCCGTTCTACTGCAAGATTGAGAGCTATCCAAGACGAAGCAAGTATTATCTTGAAAGATATCGCAGCACCAGCAGCAGCAGCAAGTGGATATAACACTTTTGTTGCAGGCAAACATTTAAGAGCCGACACAGGCGCAAACGTTGGATCAACTTCTGACGAAGACGCAGCAGGAGAGTTCTTAAAAGAAGGTGTAGAGTTTGGTCGTCAAAAACTAGAAGAAGCAGGATTTGATGTTAGTCCAGGCAACGTTGTCTTGGCCATCACACCTAGAGCTTTTAGAACATTAATTTCTGATCCTGACATAGCACGTTTTGTGCAAAATGGAGATCCAGCTATCTCTCAACAAGGTAGATTGGAAAGATACTTAGGTGTCGATCTTTTTGTAACAAACACATTAAGAACTGCTAACAACTCTTACAGAAATGTAATGTGGGTTAAAGGCAAGGCTTTTGCAGTTGCTTCAGGAAGAAAACTCGAATTAGAGTTTGACAAGAACATTGATAACCAATCCGTATCTGTCGTTGCAACACATAGAACCAACGCAGGAATATTGGACCAAACAGCTTACGTTATCTTAAGTAGCAAACAAGATTAGTCAATAAGGTTAGACTAGTAAATAACTTCCCTTATCTTTTTATTATTTAAACTAAACAATGGTAGATATTGAAGATCGATTATTTCAACGAATCGACAAGTTCGAAGAACGTTTAGATGATACCTGTAATCGTATTGAGAAGATTGACGCATTTATTACCATTAAGGAAGAACAAGCAGAAAAAAAATTTAATAGAGCATTAGGTGTTTTAGGCACTATTATAGCAGCAGTAGGTTTATTTAGTATTATGGACTATTTACCTAGCATTTAAATATTACTTCTGATTTGATAGAATCAAGGGGGTTTTGATATGTGGACAACAAGATATGTAGGAATCATTTCTTATGGTTTGATCTCTGCACTACTAGTTGCAAAAGACATTGTAAAAGATGTTGAGGGAGCAGTTATATTACTTGCACCTGTAGCAGCATTTATAGTAGCAGATCAAATTAAACATAGAAATGAATAGACTACTTTTATATACAAAAATTTAGGTATTTAGTATGGAATACCTATACATTTTCCTTTTTTTCTTAGCATTTGCTATGGTCGGATTAATGATTGGTTTGACATTAGAGGAAGCCTTTGCAGATTATTTTGACGCAGTTAATATACGATATAATGACAATCCTGTAACTTGTATATTTGAACCCAAATATGATGAACAATATTTTAATTCAAATCAAATTCCTGCCATATTTACAGGTGTAAAAGAATGGGAAGATATATTGACTAGAGCTACAGGTGGAGATTGGTATATACCAATTTATGTATATGAATGGGAAGAACATATTGATAAGGAAGTTCACGATTATTTAGATTGTGATATATTTATAACATTTGAAGAACACAATGATGGTAAAATAGTAAACAATAGTGCATTAGGATTTAATTATTATAATCATAGTTGGTCTAAGCATAAATACTCACATATAGTGGTATTCTCAAACACAATAGATAAGGAATCGTTTAACATTGATTTAGGTGTCATAGAAGACGGAGATGTGGTTGAAATAACATTGAAATCTGTTAGAGTTCCAGATTCTGATATTCATCATATTGTAAAACATGAATATGGACACGCAGTAGGCTTACTACACCATTGGAATGATGATAGATCCAATGATCCTAGAAGTGTAATGCACCCAACATTTACACCTTTTGAGGATTATTACATGGAAATTCAACCTAGAGATGTTTATGGTGTGGTCCAATTATACGGAGAAGACGGTTGGGGTACACCAAATCCTGCATTTGTAGGTAAAAAAATAGAGAGTTTGGAATGGTTTATTCCAAAGATTGACGTACTTGACGTAAGAGTATTGTTGCAATAAAATCAAATTCTACCATAAAATCGCCTGTATTATACACATATCTTTCCATATCTCCTAGCCATTTTATGTTGTTTCGTTGTAATAAAAGTTGCATAACTTCTCTTTATATATTGGTCAATATAAAGATGTATATGGTATATGGAGATTCAGCAGAAGTTCAGAAGTTAGTTTGGGGAAATGTAAAGTCTTCAACCCCTGCAAACGTAGCAAGTGCTTTACAAGTTGCTACAACTAAGATTAATTCAGTATTAAATTTACAAACAGATATGAGTTCAGTTCCAGAAAGGATAAAGACAATAGCAGAATTATATGCAGCAGGGCTTATCCAGGAAGCAAGAACAGGTCGAGAATCAACTTTTACTAAACAGGCTATGGAAGTTTTATTGGCAGTACGAGATCAACAAATCCCTACTCAAGAGGGTAATTGGGGTAATGTGAGATTCGTATGGTAAAATGTTCTATTTGTGGCCAATCAATAACTGATGATGGAAACAATCAATATGAGGATCACTTGATGTGGCATGACCGTAACAATTAGAAATCTAAGTGGTTCAAGAGAAAACTTTGACAAAGTTCTTGATTATCATTTAACAAACGATTGGACTTCAGGTAACACAGGGGGGTTAACACCTGACATAGAAAATGGAACAGATGATCCAGATTTTATGGCAAGACAGGATTATACTGGCCCAAACAAAATTTTTATCAACGTAGTTAGTAGGGCTAGAAGTTCTGATTCTGAAAATGATCCAAATGGAGATGGTTCACATGAATGGAGAACTGAAGTATCATTTGATGTTTGGGGAGAAAACTTGGAAATATTAGGTTTGTTTGAAGATGAGATTAATCGTATAATTTGGGAAAGAGCTCCAGATAACTCTACTAGATTAGTAAAGTCAAATGGTTCAAATAGTGAAGCACAGTTTTTTGAAAATTCTGAAATTGAGTTTAACCGTATTGAACCTGAAGGAGAACTAGACACCAACCCAAGTAGTCAAGGATTCTTGATTATTGTTTGGTATAAGGACAAGTCATAGATACTTCTCTTTATTATTTTAGTCTAAGGATTTACTATGGTAACAGCACATAATGTAACTACCAAGAAAGATATTGTAAAACCACTACAGTATATTCAGGAAACAACCAATACATTAACCACACCAACTGCATACGGTGTAACACCAACTTCAAGTCCTACATTTGTAGCAGCAGGACTTAACACAGAAATTACATTAAATCCAGATGTCGTACACCAAGACGTTGACGTTCTAGGATCAGAAGATATTCAAGACGCAGTAAAAACAGGAGAATTATACACATTTACAACAAGATTTAATCCAACAGATTCAGTATTATTAAATTACGGTTTAGTAACAGGAGCAGGAACAGGAACTGTTGACGCTTCACTATCATTCATATTTTCAGAGAAATTAGATAACACAGAATATTTCACTATTTTGAAAGGTTGTTTGCCAACTTCTACAACTCTATCATTAGAGAGAGGAACTTGGAACGCAGATATGACCTGGATCTGTAAAGAAATTACAACCCCTGCAACATCACATGGTTTAACTAATCCAACATTTGTATCAATTCCTACAGCAAGTCCACTAACTCATACTGACGCAGGAAGCGATCCTTTTACATGGAACTCTACAGCAACACCTGAAAGAAGATTCTCAACCACAGTAACAAGAGATATGTCCGTTTTATCAGTAAACGGAGAGAGTAAAATTACTTATGCAAAACCAACTACAAGAAGAATAGAGTTTAGTGTTGACGCATTTGTAAAGAATACAACATTTATGACCGACTTTAAAGCAAAGACAGCAAGAGCAGCAACATACAAATTCTCATCTAGTCCAAGCAAGACTTTGACCTACTCAAATTGTGTAATCACAGGTTGGTCAAGTGCTAGAAGTGCAACTACAACTGACGCATTTGTAGAGAGCATTACAGCAAGAGCAGAAGGCTTAACTATAGCATAAGGCTTATAAAGGTTAATAACACTTAGTTATTAATGGAAGTTGATTTTGAAAACGGTAAGATAAACGTTAGAGATGATCTAGTTTATGAGTTTAAGGAATTAGTAACTCGTAAAGAAATGAAAGCAATAAAACAATTAAGAGATAAACACGCTAAATTAGAAGAAGAAGGTATTGAAAAACTATCACAAGATGAAATACCATTGGGATTAAGTAATTTTAAGAAAGAAGATTTAGATATGTTATCAGAAGGGGAAATACGAGAACTTACTGCTTCTGTCTATATTTTTTTAACAAAGTTTGGATCGACAGCTTTAGCGAAGCAATTCGTTACTGCTACGAAGGAGATTCAACCGAAAGATCAAACGCAATAAAGAAGCACCCTGAATTAGAAGAATTAATAACAATATCAAACTTTATGAATAATGGTATGGGTAGTCTAAAAGAGTTTTTTGAAATAAAAGAGAAGGTAGGCAGTAGATTTATTCAAGATTTAATGTTAATTAACAAAGTCGTAAATACTTTACAAGAACAAGATAGTCGTAGTCAAAGAGTTGGCTAGTGGAATTAAATGGGAAGGAATTGAACAATATAGGACAAAATTAAAATCTTTAGCTACTGCAAGAACAAGGTTTCATAAGGAATATCTTGACGTTATAGGCGATTTAACTCTCAAAATGATTAGACAAGCAGCACCTAAAGATACAGGAGATTATGCTAATTCTTGGAAGATTATTCAAAAGGGTGCAAAATTTATAGTTATAGATACAGAACAATCTGATTTATTTAATTGGTTAGAGAATGGAACTCAACCACATGAGATTAGAGCTGATAAAGCAAAAGCATTATCATTACCATTTGGTTATGCAAAAAGTGTAATGCACACAGGAACTAAACCTCAACCACATATTATCCATGTTGTAAAAGAACTTGATAATGTTATGAGAGATGTTATGAGAGGTCAAATGAGAAAACATAATAAATTATTTAATCACATGGGATTACAAGGTGGTATGCCAAGAGTTTCTAACCTTACAAAAACAGTAGGACTTACAGGAACTAAGGTATCTTCACTTAGAGGAAGGGGTAAAATTACTATGGTTAGGGCAAGAACAGGTAGAAAACAGTTTAAAAGAAGACTTGGAAGACGTAGAAGAACAGGCCAATGGATTAAGAGAGCTACTGCTGATTAGTTCCCTTTAATATTATAGAGTAGTATTATACATGGCACGTAATGAAGTATCTAGGTTAAAGATTACCATAGATATTGATCAAGCAACAGGTAAAATCTTAAGATTTAATCAAACAATAGGTAAAACAAAACACGAAGTCCAACAAACAGGACAAGCCATGACAAATATGGCAGCACAAACAAATGCAGCAGGGCAAAGTGCTACTACAGCAGCAGTAAACTTCCAAACAATGTCGCAAGGTCTTTTAAACCTTTCAACTTCAGTAGTTCAAACTGCAACATCATTTTCAAACTTAGATAGAGCAAGAAATAGGGCAGCAGCAAGTGAAGTAGCATACGCTAGAGCTGAAGATTTACTTATGAATAAAAAGACTAGATTGGCAGAAATAGAAGCTAGAGGTCTTGGTCAAACACAAAAAGCAATAAATCTTAGAAATGAACTTGCAACTGCAACACAAGATTTAGCAGTTAAAGAAGAAAAAATGGCAATAGAACAATCAGCAGTAACAGATGTTTATATGTTATTCTTTGCAAACATAGCAAACGTAGGATTCTCTACCATGCAAACTTTAGTTGCATTATTAGGACAGGAGAAAGCAGCAAGAATAGCTTCAATGTTAGCAACTAAAGCACATACTGTTGCTTTACATGGAAATAATCTTGCATATAAATTAGGAATAATTTCAGTTAACAGTTATACCGTTTCACAACAATTAGGTATTGCTACAACAAAAGCGTTAACTGTAAGCACTAAAGGATTAACATTTGCAGTTAGAGGATTAAATATTACATTAGGTTGGGTTGGTGTTGCCATGACAGCAGTTACAACAGTATTACTCACATGGGATATGCACTTGGGTAAAGTGTTTGGTTCACTTGGAGATTTAACAAATGGAATAATGGGTGTAACTTCTGCTGAAGAAGAAATGATAGATGAAACATACAAATTAACAGGAGCAGTAGAAGAACTTGATAAAAGTGTAGGATTCAAACTTCCAGATTCATTAGGAACTGCTATGGTATCATTAGATAGATATTCTTCAAAATTAAGAGATATGCAAAAAGATGTTGCTATAACAGCAGCAGTAAATCAAGCTCTTGCAGATTCAATGGATAATGTAGCTCAAAAAAAAACAACAATTTCTGATTCAGTAGGTTTTTCATTATTACCAAAAGCTTTTGCAGAAACAACAGATAAACCAATAGACGAACAGGCATATAGAGAATGGTTATCAGCTTCAGGTTTTCATGGTGTAGGTGGTGGAGAATTTGTAGGTGGTACAACAATGTTACCATTAAATGCTACACAATTATCAGCAAGACATGGTATTTCTGAAGAAGCTTATAACGCATTACCTGATGAAGCAAAAAAGTTTCTTGAAACTAGAGATATTATTTTACCATATTTATCAACATTTGTTGGAGATAAATCATTTAGACAAGCAGAAATAACACAAAGAGGATTTGACGCACAAACAAAGTTTTATACACCTCAAACTTGGAAAGAAGAAAAATTAAAGTTAGAAGGAGATAGAATAGAACGAGAAGAAAGATTACAATTACCTAGAGAAAGATTACAATTATCATCAATAGCAGAAAGAATATTCCAGGAAAATTATGGTTCTTATCCTAGATATGATAAATCAGGTAATTATTTAGGTGGTAGTATAAGTTCAAAACAATATGCAAATTTAGTTAGACAAGAAGCAGCAAAGGCAGGAATTAACATGAGTAAATACAAAAATACTATTATGAATGGAATAAATCTATTTACAGGAGAACAAGTAACATCACTAAGAGAACAAGCAGGATATGAAATAACAGATAAACCTGAAGCAATAAGAAATAAAATGATTGGTACATTATCAGGTATATATGATAAAGATGATCCTAGAATAAAATTACTTTTATCAGGTAAATCAGATATTACAGAAGAACGTTTGGCAATTTTGGCAAAATATGGTGTAGATGTTGGTATGGGTGGTCAAGAAGAAGAAGCAATAATGGTAAAACATTATCAATCATTAGGAGATTCAAGAAAAGATTTAATGTCGGAATTTTTAAAAGGTGGTACAAGTATTTTAGAAGGTGGATATATAGATGAATATGGAAATAGAGTATCACATACACCAAATATGGCAGGAACAACACCATTTCAACAAAGAAGACAATCTTTAGGTCAAATGTCAATGGCACAGTTTGAACAAGTAAATGAAATGACTTCAATATTAACTAATAATGCTATAGCAGCAGCAACAAGATATAATGAACAGGTTATTTATGGAGAAGCTACAGGTAGTATGGCAAGAAGTCATGCAGCAGCACAACAATTAGGTAGAATAACTTGGTACAAAGAACAAAATAGAAATTATACTGTATCAAGAGGTGGAAGTGGTCATAGTATAGTTAATCATTATGTTAGAAATGCAGTAAATGATGAAGATAGACAAGCTATGACAAATCTTGCAAATTCACATGATCAACAAGTTAGAGAGTATGGAGAAGAAGCATTTGAAAGAGGTAAGGATCTTGATATTCTTTGGTTAAAAATACAAACAATAAATCAAGCAAAGGCATTAAACGCTAGTATATCTATAAGGGTAACAGCAGAAAGAGCAACAGCATTAGAATTTGGAAATCAATTAGGAATATCTCAAAACGAAGCGTTAGCAATACTTAGAGATAAATCACAAGGAGAACAAACATTAAACGATATGTTGGCATACCAACAAAGATTAGACGCTATGTCAAATGGGGTAGTATCTTGAGCTTAACACCAAATTATGATATATCGGAACTTAGTCCTAAGATTATCATAACTGATAGAACAGGTGTGGAGAAATATAGATATGAAACAACCGTAACAACTGCTTCAGTATCTCCACAACAGGACTTTACATTATCAGAATTAAAAGTTCATAATGGTTCAAACACAGATTATGGTTATGCCATATTAAAAATAGATGATAGGGATAATTTACTTACAGATACTGCAAACAATATTAGAGATTCAAAGATTGAAAGACAATGGGATATTCAAATATACTTTGGTAAATCTCAACCTCTTTTACAGAGATGGTTTTATGGTAAAATATTTGACGTTGATATAGTAAGACCATTTACAAACCAACAACATTTGATTTTATCATGTATAGGTTGGGGAGCAGTATTAAGAGATAGGATTACAAATATCAAGCGTTTTCAAGGTAAGGCAGCAGATGGAATAACTGTAGATAATACTAACACTACAACCAAAGTAAGTGAGTTGGTAAAAGACATTATAGAAGATACTGATCACCAGGCAGATCATGGACTAGATAATAGTGATTTAGGAATAACAGCAAATAATATACAGGATATAGATGTTAAATTACCTGATTTACAAAAATCATTTGCCACTTATGCAACAGCATTATCAGAGTTATCAAGTTCTGGAAATGCCATGTTTGGTGTTGACGCTGATAGAGATTTATTCTTAAGAGATCCTGGTTCAGTAGATTCTGGATTCTTATTTACAAATGACTTGGCAGGAGCTACAGCACAAAATTGGGATTCATCAAGGATTGGATATTTAATAAATGCTAGTCAATCTTGGAGAGATTCATCATTTGACGGAGCATATTCATTCCTACATGGTTTAGGAGCAAATAGTGTAAAGATTGATCAACAGAATAGTGGTTCAGAAAATGCAGTAAGAACATCTAACACTTCATACGTTGGAATACCATTTACACCTCAACAAGATAACATAGGTAAATTAGCATTAAGATTGGCCAAGACAGGAACACCTACAACACCATTAACAGTTACAATTTGTAATGTAAATGCTTCAGATTCAAATTCTCCTAAATTAACTTCTCCTAGAAAAACAATATCTTTAGACGCTTCAAGAATACAAAGTTTTACAACTTCAGGTGCTTGGGAAGAATTAGGATTACAGGAGAAAATAGATGTTGAAGCAGGAACACCTCTAATGTTAGTGGTCCATAAATACGGAGATTCATCACATAATCTTACAATGGATTACAAAACAGGTTCTGGAACATTCTGGACTTCAGCAGATGGTGTAGATGGTAATTGGTCTAGTGCAACAGGATTATTCAGTATAAGAGATTATTCACAAAAGGCTTTACATATTATCCTTGAAAATACTAGGGCAAAGGCAAAATATGGAACTAGGGAAAAAGTAGTCAATTTCAATGCAGGACAAGAAGAAGGAAGTGCTAGAGAAGCCCTCATATCAGCAGGAGAGGTATTAGGATTAGAAAGAAGATTTTATTCTCAAGTTACAGTAAGTCCACCAACATTAAGAATACCACTTGGCCAATATTGCAGAGTTTATGATTCACAAACAGGTTTATCAGTTAAGGCTAATATAATATCATCAGATATTGAAATGAAGTCAAAAGCTGGAGAAACTTCTATTGGAGCTAATAAGGTTACATTAGGATTAGAGGAAGTGCATTATTAGATGAGTATAGACATTAACAATTATCTTAGAAGTGGTGGTTCTATTGATAGACAAACACTTAACAAGATTTTAGAATCTTTACAGGCAGCAAACCCTGACGTAGAAGATGACGCTTTACAAGAGAAAATTGCATTTGCCCCTGAAATGCACAATAAGACTACCACAGATAATTCAGGTGGAGCTGACGCATTAGCTTCAGAAACTAGGGATAGAGATGATTTTGCATTTACTCTGACACCTGGTTCAAAAACATCATACCCTGTAACTAATACCACAACAGGAACTATAACATTCCCATTGACAGATTTAAAGTTTGGAGCAGAGGGTAAGTTTGACGGTTCATCTTACATTACAATACCACATAATACTGCAATATCAGCAAGTGATGGAAACTTTGGAATGATATTTTGGTTCAAGTCAACACAACAAGGTGGAGCAATATATTCAAAGTCTAATCTGACAGATGAAGATCCAGATTATGATTCAGATGATTATTTAGCAGCAGATTACTTACAAGTTCAACCTTCTGAAACAGGAATGGAAGTCATAATTAATCCCCCACAAGCAGATAATTTCTTGACAGCAGATTTTGATACAGATGATTTTTCAACCACAGCAGTAAATAACGGTGTATATGCAGAAATAGAAGATGGAAGTGACACCGTATCATTAAACGCTTTAACAGCAACTAACATATTTGACGGTAATTGGCATAGTATTTGTATAAACAGTACCGTATTATCTGATCCAGATTATTTGGCAGCAAACTATCTAGCAGATGATTATGAAACTGTAGTATCTGGAAGTGAGGTTTTGGAGATATTCTTGGATAAGGTATCAATAGGTAGCACTTCTTCATCAGTAATTGACAGTATTAGTAATACAGAAAATGCCCTAATTGGAGCAGATAAGACAGGTTCTAGGAATTTACAGGGTTCATTGGCACATTGGTTCTTTGAATCTGAACCTCTAACATCAGCAGAAATTACCAATTTCCATGATAATGCTAGAATGACCACTAAAAACCAACTTAATGCAATTCAATTTATCACGAATGAGGACACAAGTGTTAATGATGAGGTTTATTAATACTTCTCTTTTTAATTTAAATGGGATAATATAAATATGGTCTTTGATACTATTTCAGGGGATTCGGCTTCTACAAGTACCAAATTCGGTGGTACAGCATTAAACAAAATTGGTAATTGGTTAAATGGTGGTGGTTCAGAAATTGCCTATATTAAAGATGATGATATTGTAATTACAGATCCTTCAACTACAACTAAACGAGTAAGAATAGACGCAGGAACTGTTAGTGCTTCAAACACTAGGGTATTAAATATGCCTGACAGAGATGTTCATGCTAATGTATTTAATGAAGTCATACTATTGGCTTGTTCTGACGAAACTACAGCACTTACAGTTGGTACAGGAAAAGTCACATTTAGATGTCCTTTTGCATTTACCATAACAGGAGTATCAGCAAGTGTAACTACAGCTCCAGTAGGTTCAACAATTATTTGTGATATTAACGAAGCAGGATCAACTATACTTTCAACAAAATTATCGATTGACGCTTCAGAAAAGACCTCAACAAGTGCTGCAAGTGCAGCAGTTATATCTGACGCTAATATCGCTGCTGACGCAGAGATTACGGTAGATATTGATCAAATTGGTTCATCAACGGCAGGAGCAGGACTTAAAGTAAAACTAGACGGTTACAGGACGGCTTAATTGGTTTTTGGAAACTTATCCACAGGCTATTGGCTAGGAGCAGCAGCAGCAGCAGGATTACATTGGGTAGAACTTGATAGAGAAACATTAACAGGTACATCAGATAATGTTGATACAGGAACATTTACTACAAAACCATATCTAATGATATTATCACATTTACCATGTGATGTAAATACAAATGAAAAATGGCAATTTAACAATGATTCTGGAAATAATTATGCTTTGAGAGCTTCACAAAACGGAGCAACAGATAATACAGGAACATCACAACCTGATTCACAAGCATTAGTTAATCATGATGTTACAGGTGATCATTTTGGTGTATGGTTTATAAATAATAATTCGTCACAAGAAAAACTTTGTGTTAACCATGTAGTTCAGGAAAACACATCAGGTGCTGGTACTGCACCAACAAGATCCGATGGTGTTATGAAATGGGCTAATACATCAGCACAAATAAATCGTGTTAAAGCATTTAAAACATCATCGACTGATTATAATGTTGGTTCAGAAGTAGTAGTATTAGGGTGTGATCCAGATGATACAGAAGGTACATCAGTATGGGAAGAATTAAAGAGTGTTTCATTATCATCAGGAGCAGATACATTAGATACAGGTAGTTTTACATCTAAAAAATATTTATGGATCCAAGCATTTATTCCAGAAGGTGCAGCACATCATGGTTACATATATTTTAACAATGATACAGGTGCTAATTATGCAAGGAGAGGTTCAATAAATGCTGGTAGTGATATAACAACTGCACCTGATAATGAAATTAATTGGTCACACGCAACAAACTCTGCAAAATATCTTAATATGTTTGTAATAAATAAATCAGATAAAGAGAAATTATGTATTGCTGAATATATGGACTATAATAGTGCAGGAGCTGGTAATGCACCTAATAGAATAGAATGGGTTTACAAATGGGCAAATACCTCTGCACAAATTTCAAGTGTAAAACTTTACAATCAAGAAAACAGTTCAACAGATTTTCCAAGTGGTACTTTATTAAAAGTATGGGGTTTTGACTAATGGCTTGGGAGAAATTAGGAACTACAAGTGTCGGTGGATCAGTTGCAAATACCTCATGGAAAGAATTAGGAAGAACAACATTAGGAAGTTCATCAGCAGAAGTTGATAAATCTTCATTAACAGCAAAAGATAATATAATGATCCTTGCATATTATACAGGGGATAGCACAGCAGATTCGTTTATTAATTTTAATGGAGATGAAGCAGGAAATTATGCAAGTAGATATTCAAGAGATGGTGGTTCTGATTCAACAGATACAAGTCAATCGGTAGGACTAAGATTAGAACAAGGTAGAACAACACCTCAATTTTCAGTTATGAATATTACAAACATTTCAGCACAAGAAAAATTAGTAAACGGTCATACGGTTTCTCAAAATACAGCAGGAGCTGGAAATGAACCACATAGGCAAGAATGGGTAGGCAAATGGGCTAATACCTCTGCACAAATAACACAAGCAACATTAGATAGAGCTTCAGGTAATTTTACAAGTGGTTCAGAAATAGTCGTACTAGGATATGATAATGATGAAGCTGATAGTGGTACAAACTTTTGGCAAGAGTTAGCTAGTGTTACTAGAACAGATAATGGTTCAACATTAGAATCAGGCAACTTTGCTGCAAAGAAATATCTTATGGTTGAAGCTTGCACAATCCCTGCAAATAATGGATTTAAAGGTAGGCTTGAGTTTGGTCATTCAAATGGAACAATGGACACAGGTTCTAATTATACAGATAGATATTCACAAGATGGTGGTTCTCATTCTGCACAAGCTAATGGTAGTTACATATATGCTTACACAAACCATGATGATAACATTCAACATCTAAAAATGTTTATAGTTAATAAATCAGATAAAGAAAAATTAGTATTATGGTGGGCTAGTAGTGGTGGAAGTTCAACAGGAGCTGGAAACGTACCACAAAGAAGAGATGGTGTAGCAAAGTGGACTAATACTTCAAACCAAATTACAAATATTAGATTAAACAATCAAGTAGCTGGTGGTGACGCTGCTAGTGGTTCTTACATAAAGGTGTACGGAGCAGATTAAAATGGCTTGGGAAAGATTAGCTCATGTGGTGTTAGGTAGTGATGGAGATAATATTGATACAGGAACTTTTACTGCTAAGAAAAATATGAAAGTTATAATTCGTCTTAAAGCAAGTTCTACAACAAATAGACCATGCCTTAGATTTAACGGAGATACAGGAAATAATTATGCTGATAGATATAGTGGTAACGGTGGTTCTGACGGAACGGGTTCATCAAGATCAAATATTAGAGCTTTTGGTTATAATGAAGCAAACAAAGACAAATATGTTGTATGTAATATTACAAATATATCTGATAAAGAAAAATTAGTAATATCACATGGTTTGGATAATGGGGGTGATGGAGCTGGTAATGCTCCAACAAGAGATGAAAGTGTAGGTAAATGGGCAAACACTTCAGCTAGTATAACATCTATACAAGCGTTCAATGATGAATCTGGAGATTTTGAAGCAGGATCATCTATAACCGTACTAGGAGCAAAAGAACCAGCGACAGCAGATACATTAACAGTATCAGATTTAACAGCAAAAAAACATTTAATGATTCAAGCAAAAACTATTTCAGATGGTCAAGTTACTGCAAACTATAGATTTAATGCAGATAGTGGTTCAAACTATGCGAGAAGGCAATCATCAAATGGTGGTAGTGATGGTACAGGAACTTCACAAAATGTAATACTAGCAGGATATGGTACAAGTGGAGAAACAACTTTTATCACAACTCATGTAATTAATGAAGCGACTAAAGAAAAATTAGTAATCACAGAACTTGTAACTAACGGTTCAGGTAATGGAGCAGGAAACGCACCAAACCGTAGAGAAATAGTGGGCAAGTGGGCAAATACATCTAACGCAATCACAAGTGTAACATTGTTTAATAATGATACAGGTTCATTTGCAGAAGGCACAGAGGTAACAGTATATGGAACTGATTGATCTCGAAAAGTTATCTAGGGGGGTATCTCGCCATGTTAACTTACAAACTGATAATTGGATAATGACAAAGTGGAGAGAAGATGAAGTTGACTTTGCAAAAAATCCTACGTGTATAGTAGATAACCATGAAAAATTATTACAAGAAATTTTGGAATGTGAAGGTAATCCTGGTAAAACAGTTTTACCAACTCAAGTAGAAGTGGCCAATAATATTTTAACAACAGCAGGATTAACAGAATCAGCAAAGAGAGATACAGGAGAAACATCAACTACAATAACTCATGTAGGTTTAGGAACTTCTAATACAGCAGAAGCAGAATCACAAACTGCTCTAGGTTCAGAACTTTCAGGTGGTTCTTATGCAAGACGAGCATTAGCTTCAGCAGGACAGCGTAAGGTTGTAAACCAAACTGCAAAGTATGGAATGTTATGGCAAGATTCTAATGTAAATCCATTACCTGTAACACTAAAAGAAGCAGGACTATTCACAGCTTCTACAAGTGGTGTTATGCACGCAAGAGTTGTATTTACTGACTTTGCATTGTCAAGTGGAGATTTATTTGTGGTCCAAATAAATGAATTGCACCAAAATGGATCACTATGAGGAAATTTAATTTATTTGTTCTTGGAATGGCTTTAGTGTTATTTGTAGTTAGTTTTGCTTTGGCCACTAATGATGTTCAAGTTACTACAAAAGATTGTTTTCAATTACCAACAGCAAGCACAAAAATATGTTAAGTCATTATCCGTATACTGAATGTGGCAGAATGGATAACTAATGGCAACACCAATAACGACTGGTACGTTCAAACACTTTCTTTGATTACTCAAAGAGTTCTTATTTTTTTCACATTTTAAGGTCTTGTTTTGACTTTTCCACATATTATAAATTATGATTTTATGTAATATAAATGTTTATAAAGATTATCAACTGTTAGTTATTAATGAGGAATAAAGTTTTTTGTAGGGTTTGTAAAGTGGAACTTCATACAAGACATCTTCGTTCAATAGAGTTATGTGAGGATCACGAATTTGCCTAGAGGAAAACAATCTGGAATAAATTATGGGCAAAAGAATAAACAGAGAGGACAATCTGATATAGAAACCTTAGTAGCAGTAAAAAGATATTTGTTTAAACGATATAAGATAAGATGGATAAAGATAGAATGGTATCTTTTATTTGATAAGGAAAAAGAGAAATTATACAAGTGGTCCGAATCAGTAACTAAGGAAGAAGCCAAAGAATACATAGTAAAGAATCCAGATATTATGATGTGGTATAAGACTTGTGGACTTGTCATAATTGAAATAGATGGTGCAGTTCATGATCGTAAAGTGGCCAAAACAGTTGAGAGAAATAGGTTGTATAGAGAAGCACATATAAAATTAATAGTTGTAAATCTAGCTGATATAAAAGAGAGAAATATATCAATAGAGGATTACCTGGACAGAGAGTTAGAAAGATATTTATAGTAGATTTATAAACTAGTAAGGTCCTTATATACTATGAGATATTGTAAAGGACTTTGTGAAAACACAATTACAAGTCAACCAAAACATCTTAGAGTATATGATATATATGGTAGGTGTTCTGTATGCGAAATATGGATCGAACTTCCTGCTATAAAATGTCCTTGTTGTAGTACGATACTTAGAACAAAACCAAAGCGATCATCTAACAGGAAAAAATATATAGGCGTTAATAATTAACTGTTATTAATGGCAAATATTTACAGTTTCTCTTTACCTGAAAAGGATAAACATCTTATGGAAAAGATTGATGAATTATCGAAACAATTTGATTGTTCTCATTCAGTTATGATTAAACGAGCATTGAAATTACTTTGTGGGGAATCTGTAGTTGATCCTGTTGCATTGAAGTTGAAATGTAAGGAAAATGCTAATATACTAAACCAGGTTAAGAGAATAGTGAGTGAGGTAGAGAATAGTGCATAAAATGTGTACGGAATGTGGTAAACACTTCATTGGTCCTAATAAAGATATGATAATAGAGTGTAAAGCATTACGTCATAAAGTAGTAGAGGTTTCAGATAAATGGGATAATGAAAAAACATTTAATCCTGTTAACCTAAAGATGAATGATTATAATGAGGATTGGCATAATAAACAGGGAACTATGTTGGCAAGAATTATAGCTAGAGGGGATTTGGAAACCTATGATGAGATAGTAACATACGAGTGTCGTATATGTAATGCTTCACAAACTTTCAAAGCAGATACTGATAGGGAAGTTCCTGAAGCACCAAAATGTCAGGATTGTTCAATAAGAATGAAACGTAATGAATCTTCATGCAAGGTCAAATTAATTAGATCCTTGATTTTACAAGAACCATTTGGCGAAGCCAAGCACATGACACCAATGACTATGGAAGCAACAATAACAGGAGAGAATACAAAGAATGTGTATATTGGCCAAGATAAAGTATTAAGTGGTATATTCAAATCTGTTAAACAAAAAAAGAATACAAACAAAATATTATTTGATGTTGAACAATTAACTGATGTTGATGAGAAAAAAGACAGTTTACCAAATGATGAAGAGATTGAAAAGTTTAGAGAAATGATGAAAGATGATTGGATTACAAAATTGACAGATTCATTTGCACCTGAAATATGGGGATTGAAAAATGAGAAAGAATCACTAATACTTAGTTTGGTTAGTGGAGAAAGAATAAATGATTTAAGAGGGGATATAAACACATTGTTAGTTGGAGATCCTTCTACTGCAAAAAGTAGATTATTAAAGTACGTGCTTAAAGTAACAAGTAAGTCAGCTTACGCTTTGGGGAGAAGTACGTCAGCAGCAGGACTAGTTTTAGGCGTTGATAAATTGGCAGATGGAAGGAATGTAATAAAAGCTGGTCCTGTTGTTTTATGTTCAGGTGGTTGTGTTTGCATAGATGAAATAGATAAAATGGCAGATCAAGATCGTTCTGCATTACACGAAGCTATGGAACAACAAACTGCAACACTAAACAAGATTGGTTCTAACTTGACACTTCCTGCAAAGACAGTTATTATTGCAGCGGCAAATCCAAGAACTTCAAAATATAATACAGGTTTGTCAATATCACAGAATATTAATATGCCTGATTCATTACTGTCAAGATTCGATTTGATATTTTTAATTAGAGATATTGCTGATAGGGATATTGATATAAAGAAACTTAGACATATTGCTAAAGTAAGACAGAATAAAAATGATTGTAAAGTATTAGATATAGAGCAAATGACCAAACTGATTAACTATGCTAAGAAGTTTAACCCAACTGTCGAACCTGAAAATATTCAAATGTTGGAAGACTTTTTTGTTGAACTAAGAGGTTATGAACAAACAGATGATTCACTATCAATAGATATGAGAGGGTTTGAGGGATTAATAAGATTGGCCACAGCTCATGCCAAACTAAGATTTTGTGATAAGATAGAGAAGAAGGACATTGAAGAAGCTATAAGATTGTATAAATATTCATTAGAAACATTTGGAATGAGAACCAAACAAGAGATGGATATGTCAAAGATACCTGATAACTTTAGCAAGGAAGACTATGTAATACAGATGATAAAGAACCATTGTGATAACCAAAATAACTTTAACCTGGAGCATTTATGTGAGAAATTGACAGATTCAAAGTGGTTTAAGACACCACAAGGAGCTATGAAATATCTAATGTCTTTGAATAATCAGCAAGGTATATTACTAGAACAACCTGATGGAATGTATAAGTATGTCAGTTGATGATGAGTTTGAAACACCACCACAGTTGTTCAAGGATCTATGCTATAAATACAGAGTATTTCCTAAACTAGATACTGCTGCAAATCAAGGTAATAGTTTATGTGAAAGATTTTGTAAAGATGGACTTGTTGAAGAATGGACAGAAGATAGTTGGTGTAATCCACCACACAGTATAACAGGCAAGTTTGTTGAAAAGGCATATAATGAATGGCGACACCATAACATAAACATACTAATGATTATTCCTGCAAATACTGTTAGTAGTAAGTTTTGGCATAAATATATTGAAGGTCATGCAGAGTATTATGCACAACCACAAGGTAGAATCAAATTTAATAAACAGAAACAACCTACAAAATACCAAGCAAGAAACGCATATATGGTGGTGGTTTGGCGTGTCAGAAACTAGAACTTGTAAATATTGTGGAGAAACAGGACTTACATGGGATTATGAACACCATAAGAATACAGGTAAATGGAGATTAATAAAGCACAAAGGTTGTTCAGATGGAACTAAATTATATGGAAAAGATAGGTGTGCTGCTTGCAGATGGAATTGTAATAAGGTGTGTGATTTAAGTATAAGTAAATATAAACACCAAGCAAAAATATAACAATAGACTTATTAACTAAGTATATATCTGTTTTTTGATGAGAAGATTCATTGTAATGTATGGAGAGGGGTTTAGTGATTCTGAATTAGAGGAAGTCAAAACTATGTTGGAGAAGAACATGGAAAACTTTGAAGATGTAACTGTCTTGGTTACTAACAAGGATTTCAAGTATAGACAGCTATCTGATGAAGCATGGTCAGAATTGGAGAAAGCCGTTGAGGAACCTTAGTAAAGACGAGATCCAGGAAAGGTTTAACAACCATAACAAACTACATGAGTTTGAAGTAGATTATCTTTTTGATTGTAAAAAACTAAGCAAGGAACAATACAGATGGTTAATGAAAGGCTATAGATATTTTACCATATTTGATATAGAGAGTATAAACTTTGACGCTAGAATGGGATTTGTGATATGTTGGTATGCTTTAAGATGGGATATACTTACAGATGAAAAGGATATGCTTTATGATTGTTTACAACCTGAAGATATGAAGAAAGGGTATAAGACTAAAAATTTTGACTTTGATATAAGAATACTTCAAACATTAGCAGAAGAATTATCTCTAGCAGATGTTGTAGTTGGCCACTATATATCAAAGTTTGATTTGCCTTATGTAACTGCTAGATGTCATTTGACAAAACAGGATAAACTAATACCAAATTATAATGACTTTCGTATTATAGATACTTGGAGAATTACCAAGAATAAATACAATTTGTATAATAGTGGTGGAAACAGTTTGAGGAATACAGGGAAAGTAGTTGCAGGATATGACGATAAGACTTCAGTTAATCTGGATATATGGAAAAACATATACTATGCCAAACACCCAAAGTGGAAGAAAAGTATGAAGTATATATGTGATCATTGTGAGATAGATGTAAATCAAAACTTTGACGTATTTCTAAAAGAGATGAAACGTGTAGCAGTAGGTGGAGCTTCGGTATAATGGAATGTATATGTGGTATATGCTTACATTGGGATAGTGATCAATGTAAAGAATGTAATTGTTGTAAAGAAATGCACAATACCTTTGCTTCTGATAAACATAATGTTTGAGAATAAATTATGGTCCACATTGATTTCAAATTAGAGAATGGGGATAATCGAGGATTATATTATACTGAAACGGAACGTATATTAATATACCCTTTACAACATGAGAATGTGGAAGATATGATTTGTACGATAGTTCATGAAACTATACATTATGCAATAGATAAAGCAGATGAAACATTAGATGATGATCAAGAAGAAAAACTAATTTACAAAATTCAATGGGCAGAAGAATGGCTATAACGTTAAGAGATTGGGAGATGGAACAATTCTTCGGTAAACAAAAAAAGAAAAAGAGTAAACACGTAGGATCAGTTTTTACAGATGAACAAGATTTATTACAAACATTAATTAATTTACACTCGCCACATGGAATAGAATTAGATCCAATGTTTAATAAAGGAAATTTTTATAAAACAATACCAAAGCCCAAATATTATTCAGATTTATTACCATTAAATGATTATGTTCCTATGGCGGACGCTACAAATTTACCTTATGATGATTCATCTATAAATTCTATGATATTAGATCCACCATTTTTATTTAATATTCATGGTGTAAATGGAATACAGGGTAAATATTACAGCTCGAAAACTCATGGTATTTTTAAAAATTTTGATGAATTAAAAGTAACCTATAAGGGATTAATTAAGGAAGCATACAGAATATTAAAACATAATGGCGTACTAATATTCAAGTGTCAAGACTATACAGATTCAAAAACTGATTTAACCCATTGTTATGTATGGGAATGGGCTAGAGAACAGGGTTTTTATATCAAAGATTTAGCTATATTATATATTTCTAAAGGAAAAATATCAAATGGTAATACTACTCAAAGGCATTTAAGGAAACATCACACTTATTTTTATGTAATGATTAAAAAGAGGAAGATTAAAGATGTGGAATAGATTTTGGAATTGGTATGAAAAACAGTTAATGGGATCATTAGCATTTTTACTT
>VTLG01007636.1_pt1 | contig 37988 bp, 63 predicted proteins | sample 4694571 | NCBI WGS metagenome assembly VTLG01 (sample SAMN12604809, study PRJNA352737) | marine metagenome | biome: ENVO:00000447; feature: ENVO:00000209|ENVO:00000569|ENVO:01000036; material: ENVO:00002151; isolation source: viral sequences binned using virsorter ...
TATCAGGAGAGTTAGATGCAGGATCGCTTGATATTTCAGGTAATGCCGATATAGATGGTACGCTTGAAGCAGATGCATATACAGTAGATGGAACTGCATTAAATGAATACATTGCCGATACAGTAGGCGCAATGGTTGGTTCAAATACTGAAACTAATATTGCAGTTACTTATGAAGACGGAGACAATACTTTAGACTTTGTAATCGGTACACTTAACCAAGACACTACAGGTACTGCAGACAATATTACAGTCTCTGCAAATAATACTACAGACGAAACTGTATATCCTATATTTGTAGATGGAGCTACAGGATCACAAGGAGCAGAGTCTGATACAGGACTTAATTATAATCCTAGTACAGGAATGTTGACCACTACAGGAGTTACTGCAACATTTACAGGTAATATAACAGGTAATGTAACAGGTAATACAAGTGGTACAGCAGCCACAGTAACAGGAGCAGCACAATCAAATATTACAAGTCTTGGAACGCTTACAACTCTTACAGTTGATAATGTAATAGTTAATGGTACAACAATAGGACACACATCAGATACTGATTTAATAACACTAGCAGATGGAAATGTTACTATTGCAGGAGAACTTGATCTAACTACTTTAGATGTATCAGGTGATGCTGACATAGACGGCACACTCGAAGCAGATGCAATTACTGTTGGTGGTACAGCTTTAGCAAGTGTTATTGCAGGAACAACAGTGTCAAATGCAACATTGGCTTCGACAGTCACAGTATCAGACAGCACAGCTAACACTAATTTCCCTGTAGTCTTTCATGACGAGTCTAATGCATTGTTAGACGATACAGGCGCATTACGATACAATCCAAGCACAGGAGAACTGTTAGTTCCTAAACTGACTGTAGCAGGTACAACCACTACAGCAGATACAGTTACGATGGAAGCTTCAAACGCTATTATTTTTGAAGGTGCTACAGCAGACGCAAACGAAACCACACTTAGTATCGTAGATCCTACAAGTGATCATACACAATACTTAGTCAATCAAGGTGGATATATTCCAGTCTTGGCAGCAGCTACGACAACTCAAATTAGTTCAACACCTGCAGAATTAAATTTATTGGATGGTTCGTCAGCTAATACAGTAGTAAATAGCAAAGCTGTTATCTATGGTTCTTCAGGAGAACTAGCAGGAACACTAAGCACTGCAGCTCAGACAAATATTACAAGTTTAGGAACTTTATCAACTCTTACAGTTGACGATATTACTATTAATGGTTCTACTATTTCTGATGGTGGAGATTTAACATTAGATATAGGCGGAGATGTTGAGATTAATGTTGATGGTGGTGATATTAATTTCAAAGACGGTAGTGATTTTATCGGTAAGTTTAAAAACTCATCAAATAATTTTGTTATTAAATCTGTATATCAAGATGCCGATCTAATAATTCAAGGAAACGATGGTGGCTCTGATGTAACAGCTCTTACCCTAGATATGTCAGATGCAGGAACAGCCACATTTAATCATGATGTAGTTGTTGGTGGAAACATATCTCTTGGTGATGCTTCAGGCGCAACAATCACGATGAACGATACCGATGGGTCTGAAGAAGATTTTGCTTTTGTACTAGGTGCTAATGCACTTGCAATGAGAAAAACGTCAAACTCCAATGACATCATGAGGCTTGACCTTACTAATGAACGAGTAGGAATCGGAACGACAAGTCCGAGTGCAACCTTAGATGTTGGCGGTGGACAAATAGCAGATCCCACAATCGTTATTGATTCTGCAACTGGTGGTGATCCGCAACTAATATTTGATACGGGTGCTGCCAATAGAACAGGTATTATTCAATTCAAAGATGAAGGTACTGTTTCAGGTTTTATTAAATACGAACATAATGGAGATAAATTAAACTTTGGTTCAGGTTCATCTACAACTGTAAGCATGACAGTTAATGATGGTAATGTTGGAATTTCAGAGGCATCAACATCTCCAGTAGCAAACCTAGATGTTGATGGGACGATAGTACATGGAAACATTAGGAATGAAAAAAACGCTACAAGCACTTACACAGACGGCAATGCAACAAATGGAGGAGTAATAGAATTTGTTTCAACTATAACAGGTTCAGATGAATATAACTGTGTAATCACATGGGCAAAAGGAACATGGAGCGCTTTTTCTTATGAATTTACATTTTCAGCAGCTTCTTGGGCAAGAAAAATAGCAGGCGGTGGTTACCATAATAATACTGGCGGTACAATTAGTGGTCACACTATAGTAGACCTGTATGGTGGAAGCAATGAATCTGATCTTTCTCTTGGTGGTTCAGGACAAACCATAATATTTACAATTCAATGTCCAAACGGAACACACCCGATGGTTCATGCTAAATTTATGATAGGCGGAAGCGCAAACCCAGACCCTGATGATTTTACAGTAGAATGGGTAGCTAGATAGGAGTAAACAATGGCAAAAACAAGCATAATAATAGATCATTTAGAAGGGCTTTCTACAGAACAGAAAGCAAAAGTTGGCACAAAAGATCAGGTAGAAATAAGACTAAGAGAAACTGACAAAATAACCATATCAGAGTTTTATGATACTGTGACACAAGCAAACGCTAGAAAAGCTGAATGGGATGATTGACATTACACAAGCCGCTGCTACAAAGCTAAAAGAGTTTAGTAATCCAAAAGAGGTGGTAAGAATAGCTATAGAAGGTGGAGGTTGCGCAGGTTTTAAATATAGATTTGGACTAGTGCCTATAGAAGATACCTATGAAGACGACTATATATTAGATAAATTAGGGGTAAAATTATTTGTTGATGCAATTAGTTTAAATTATTTAAACGAAGCTGTAGTTGATTATGAAGAAGATAGTTTTATGTCTATGTTTAGAATAAAGAATACGGGTGCTAAAACCACCTGTGGTTGTGGAAACAGTTTTAATTAAAAAAGCCCGCTTTAAACGGGCTTTTTCTTTAACCTTCTGAAGGTTCTTCAGTATCTGGTTCCAATAAAGCGGCTAAGTTTACTTGAAATCCATTATAAGCCATAGTATGCCTATCTAATTCCTGTTTACACCTATCCATTTCTTGTGAAACAAAGTTTAATTGACCAACATAATACTGTGCCTGAGGCTCAAGCTCACTAATTATGTATTTTTTGTCGTTTAACACTAATACTGGTTCTTGATCTGTGACTTCTGCCATGATCATCTCCTTATTTAATTGGGCAAGCGCCCGTTGCACAATCTTCATCCTTTATCTCTTCAAAAGTATTTACACTTTCTAAGTCTATAGGAAGAAGTCCCTTTGTATAGTTTTCATACTCTTCTTTTGTAACCACTTCTTGTGGTAAGTATAAATATCCTAAATCTTTTGCGGTTTTTGTTGGATCATTTCTATAAATAAAACTAACACCAACATATTGTTCCCAGTTTTCATGAAGCCAATCTACAATCTCTTCAACTTCGTCAGGACTATAACTAATAGTTGCACTAACATTTTGTTGACACCAATTATTTTGTATTAATTTATATCTCTCCAGCTGTTCAATCGCTGTTTCCAAATTGACTTCTTTTTCGCCGCTCTTATCGAACTCAACATCCTCATAGTTGATGGGAAAAGTAGCAAGGATACCTTCTGGATCGGTAGGATGATCGAATACAGTATAATTAGCAGTACGCAACATATCGATAAGAGGGTCATGCTTACTAAAATTAACATTATTGAAAATATATTTACCAAGAGGCTTATGCACACCTTCAGTAGTATCCATAATCTTCGATAGTGTTCCCGAAGGCTTAACGGTCGTAACATTTTTTGGTCTGGGAAGATCCAATTCATCAGCCATACGGTATGCAGCTGATGTGGCGACTCTTTGCATTTGTTTGTAGTCATAAGCTCCTAAATTCCTCCTCCTAGCTATTCCAGTCAGTCCTACACCACATAGATGTAAAAACTGATTGTTTAAATGCCAGGACTCTTGCAGAACCCCATCTTGAAGATCTACACATGTTTGACGGTAGTTTGCTCTTGCTATTAATTTCAGTGCTTTAATTAGTCCTGCTTGATCTCCTACAAACTTACCTAAGTCAATTTCTGTTAAATTACAGAATGTTTTATTACCAAGTAAAATTTCAGCACAAGGATTAACACCCTTGAACCATGGAGCGCGTTCTAATGCAGCTACACCATTAATAAAACCAGGCTCTGAACCTCCTGCATCTGCCATTAACTCAAAGATATGCGCTAGTTCTTTCTTTTCTGGTTTAAATCTAAACAATAAAGAATTATTACTTTGTTGTCTTTGTTCATTTCCAGTTAACCACCAATCTTTTTTGCCAACTGCAAAGTCATGCCATTCTGGTTCACCATAGTCAAATAAGGCTATTTCAGCACTTCTTCTAGAAGAAAGAACTGTTCCTAGCCAGTTAATTATATCTAAAATGTCCATCTTTCTAAGAAGATTTCCTGCTCTTAGATTTAGTATCTTTGCTATTTCTAGATATGCTTTTCCGATTGCTTCACTACCTGAAGAAATCCAACCATATCCTTTTAATCTCTCACCCGCAGGTCTAATTTCAGAAAAGTCAAGTATTAGTGTCTTAGCAGGATATTTACCAGCTAATAGTTTACCAACACTTCTTGCCCATGCTTCTGCAGAATCTCCAACACTAATAGTCCATACTTTAGTATCAGGATCCCAAGTTTCTAGGTTATCTTCTCTTCCACCTTTTCCTATTCGTTGAGTGTGAATGACTCTAATGTCATCTATTGGTTTATAAAAACCATTTAACGTTCCAGTAATAGGTTTAAAACCTACTCCGCAACCTTGTAGTAAAAGCCATAGACAATCTACTACATCATATACTGTTTCTACTATTGTAAAAGAACAGTTAAACATAGAACTTTCTCGTCTACGAGATATTTCAGTATCTCCCAACCATAATGTTCTACCAGCTACTGCTGCTTTTCTTTCTATAAGTAATTCCTGAAGTTCAGCTAACTCGTTCCATTCGTCTTCTGTTAGTCGAGTTTCGCCTTTTGCTCTCTCCCATAACCATTTCTGGTGAGATATTACTCGTCCTATCGTCTGTTCCCATGTTTCGAAAATAGTACCTTCTTGATTTAAAGGTCTATTGTATGTTCTTCTAGTAATTACCTGCGCTCTTGTACTAGCCATTAATTACTCCCTTTCAAGTGTATTTTAAGTTGTGAGGATAAATCCTCTAAGTTCATATTAGATTCTATAAGGGCTTGTTCAGAATAACTTTCTAAATCCATTAGTTCTGCATTTAGTAAAAGTCTATCAGCATTTTCATTTAATTCTTGTATGAATTTATACTTGCTGTCAATCGGACAAGCGTTGTATATATCAAATAAATCTCCATACTGCTCTATTAGCTGTTCCGCCCTTTTTGGACCTACACCTTTAATTCCTGGTATGTTGTCTCCCTGATCTCCCGCTAAACACTTGAAAGTCAAGAACATATCTCTATCGAAATTATAATGTTCGTCCCAGTTATGTATTGTTGTTTCTTTTCTTGTTACAGTTGAGAACCTAGAAACATCTTCTTTAATCAGTAAATCCCAATCTTTATCCGAAGATATTAACCATGTCTCATCTACTCCAAATTCTTTTCGTTTTCCTACTATCCAAGCAGCTAAATCATCGGCTTCTAAACCTCTCTGCTTGATAATAAGATGTCCTTTGTTTTGTAATCTTTTGAAAGCGTTAGCAAACTCTGCTAAGAATTGTTCAAATTCTTTCTTTTCGCTTTCTGTTTGATCTTTATACCTATCCTTACGATTTGCTTTGTAGTCTGGGTATAAATTTTTTCGGTAGGTACTCCCACCATCTGCAAGTACGATAATCTTTCCGCAGTTGTAAGATTTTGCCAAACTTTCTACTGTCCTTACATAATCATTTGTATAATAAGGAACTCGTTTGTATCTCCAACGAAAAGCAACATTTAGACCATCAACTATTAGAAGATTATTATTTTCTTCTAACTTACCTGCATCCATAAACTTCATTTTTCAGACCTTTTCAATAAAATGTCTGCTTCCATTTCAAGTGATTCCACTCGTCTTTGTAGCTTTTCCAACGACCTTAGTAGTTGTGGTATGCCAAACCATTCTAGTATTGCTTCTTTCATTTTTCTATCCTATAAATATTTGTTTTATTCTAGTCTCGATATATTATCTTCTTTTATCACTTCTATTTTTGCTAATAATGGATGTGTCCAACCATGTGATACTATATAAGTATTTAAATTCTCACCAAGTAGAATTTCTACTAGCTTTTCTCTCCCATTATCATCTAATACGGCAATAACTTCATCAAGGAATAAAGTGTTAATTCTACTACTAGAAATACTACTCATTAATTTACGAATTGCAAGTAGTGTAGAAGTGTTCACTCTTGCTAACTCTCCAGATGAAAGTGCTAGAATATCTACTATGTTTCCATTATCTGTGATTTCAACATTCAGTTTATCATTCGTTACTACGAATCCGAGACTAAATCTTCCATCTGAAAGTTCTGCAAGATAATCGTTTGTAAGTTCTTCTAGGTCTTTTACTAGGTTTTCTATCTTATATGCGAGAAGTCCATTTGTAGAGAAAGCTTTTTTAAGTATCTCTAAGTATGTTGCTTTCTCTTCGACTTTACCCAAAACCGCGACAATTTCTTCCAACTCATTCTCCATGCCTTGTGTTTGTTCTTGTATTATCGAAATACGAGTATTATGACGTTCACGTCTCATATTCTCATTTGATATTTTTTGTATATCTTCACGAATACGAGAAATCTTGGAAGAAAGTTCGTCAATTTGGTAAGAAATGTTCTCTGCGTCCAAAATTGTGGAAGGTAGAGAACCATCCCAAAGGCGAACAACTTCTTCAAATTCGTTCTGTAATCGATCACGTTTCATAACTTTTTCATTATTGGATCGTGCTTGTTCAATTTCTTTATTGAGTGAAGCTTTTTTCTTTTCTGCGGTTTGTTTTACTAAATTATAGTTTTCCCGAAGCGCATTCATCTTGTCTTTATTGATGGTCTGTTCACAAGTAGGACAATGACCTGATAAATCTGAGAGTTTTTCTAAGTGTTCTTCGGCAAAGAGCAAGTTGGAGTTAAAAGCTCCAAGTGTCTCCGATTTAGCGTCAAGATCAATCGTCTCACCTATATATAGTCTGTCGGCATCATTTTCAAGCCTTTCAATTGAGTCTTTGTAAAAATTATTATCTATAATTTTTTTATTTTTCTCTGAGATTTTTTCAAAATCGCTTCGTAAACGCTGTAATTCTTCTTCGTCTTCTTCCGAATAATTTGGTAAATTTTTTATGGGTAGTATATCTATACTCTCCAATTTATTTTCATTTAACCATTTTACTATTGTATCAGACTGACCGTTTAGTTGATTAATTTCTAATTGAATGTCTCGTGCAGCTGTCTTGAATATTTCGAAAAATTCTACATATTCTTCCATCTTGAGAAGTTCAATGAGAAACTTCTTACGATTTGTATCTGTAGCCGTAAGAAATTGTAGACTCATATTTGTGTTTTGATACACGAGTTGAGTAAACGTTTTGAAGTCAAGTCCAAGTAGTTTTTGTACTGTTTTATATGTATTAGTAGCGGTGTGCGAAGAAATATCGTCTCCATTCTCATAGAGTTTGCACTTAATGTTTCCTTTTCTTACTACATCAATTTCATAGTCATCTTCATCTACTGTGAAAGTGAGATTGATATGATAACCTTGATTGATAAAACGATTTTGTATTTCTTGCTTTTTGATACCCTTTGAGTTTTTATTAAATAAAACTTCTTCCAGTATCAAAGGTATACTAGACTTTCCTTGTCCGTTAGAACCGACAAGTTGTGTAAGAGTTGCATCATCTAGTTGAAGGCTATTACCTTCTCCGTAGCTGAAACAATTATCCCATTGTAGCGTTTTTAGAGTGATCATTAAATACTGCCATTATATTTTTAATTTTATCGTTTGGTAAATTAAGAATAGCACTTAGATATTCTACTAATTCTTCATCAATAGACATATTCTTTAAATTAAGTGTTGCTTCTGTAGTTCGTTTTACTACTTTCTTATCTAATAACTCTGAGTTTTTGACTGTTGCCAGATCTGCTACATCGCCCTCTATCTCATAGATCGTATGATGATAGTCAGTTGGTGTCATCTCATCTTCAGATGTTATTGTTTTTCTAAGAAGTTGTGGTAATTCAAACTCTTTCCACTCCCAGAGCCCAGGAGTTAGGATTTGTATATATCCTGTTTTAACTATATCTCTATGAAAAGATGTAGTCATTGGGCTGCCTGGATAGACTATGTTCCTTTGTGTATTTGTATGACTGTGTAAATCACCTGCAAATACTAACGGAAAAGGCTCAAATCTATCCAGATCAACCTCTGGTGTTACGTGTGGTTGGATTTCTCCTCTCACATGGGTAAAAAGAAACTTTTTTGGGTTACATTTTTCTATTGATCCTTTCTTGTGTAGATCACAATAAGGTAAAATTGTTCCCCACTCAAACTCTGTAGTCTTGTCTATTATTGTAACAAGATCATTTACGTCTTGAGTAGCTCTTTTTAAGTTTGAAAAGAATGTTTTATTCTTCTTCGTCGCTTCATGATTTCCATCAAAAATGTAAGTTGGAATACTAACATCTTTAATAAAATCAAAGTATAAAGTAAGTTCATCCATTGATGGTACTCTATCAAATAAATCACCACCAATAACGTGCATTTTTGCATACTTTTCTATCTTTCTTATTTCTTCAAAAAATAGTTCATAGCGAGAACAAGCCCACGGCAAAGGTACATTCTTTTGCCCTAGCTTTATATGCCAGTCTGCCGTAAATAGAATCATGCTACGAAACCATCTCCTTCTTGCCACCCACAGCCAGTAAGTCCACCAGCTTGTAATGCTTTTAAGGTTCTTTCTATTTCGTACGCATTTCTACCTGTGTCAAGAGCATTAACTGATACGTGTTGTATAGTACCTTCAGGGTCAACTATGTAAGTTGCTCTTAAACAAACACCCTCGTTAGCTACTATGCCAAGAGCATGAGAAAGTTCTAAACCACAATCTGCAGCAAGTGTGTGGTGTATACCTCCTAATCTAGGATCACTTTGTTTCCAGTTGAGTTTACAAAATTCATTGTCTCCACTTATGCCGATAACTTCAGCTTCTGGAGTAATCATATCAAATTGTACTATCTCAGTAGGACAAATAAAAGTAAAATCCTTAGGATAAAAATATATTACTTTCCAGTTATCAGAATCAAATTCTACAGTAACAAAATTATTGTCTTTATCAATTCCATCTAATGAAATATAACCTGGAAAGTATTCTCCTACACCCATCATGATAGTTTAAACTCCTCTGCAACTTCTTCAGGTGCATCAGTACTTCCTTGTTGAGTTATTCTTTGTAATAACTCTAACTGAGCATCAGGTGTAGGTCGAGGAAGAACATCATCCATTGAACGAATTTCTTCTATTGCTGCTTGTTCGCTTTCACCTAATGGTCTATTTTTGCATTTTAATGCTTGGAGTCTATACTCTACATTAAAAGCCATAGGTCCAGTTTTAACTCTTTGAAAGTGTACGTCCCAACCAGTTTCTACATCAGTAGGATCACCAAGATCTTCTGCTGCAACCATGATTTGTTCCATTAGTTTCTTTTTAAGATTTAAAACTTTAACCTGTCCGTCGGAAGGATCTATGCATTGAATTGCATATGCCCAACCGCATTTGATTTCTGGAAAGAACTCACGAACGTGGTCTTTTTCCATGTTGTTAAAAGTTTCTGTACCTCTATCAAAAGCAAGACATTCCATAGGAATATTTTTTCCATTCTCGCCTTTAACCCAGTACACATATCTAGGTAGTAATTGACCGACCATACGAACGACATTATCGCCGTTTTTGTATACATACTGATCAATTCTTGATTTTTGTGCGCTACCTTTCGCCTCATTAAAGTTTATAGCCATTGTTTTTCTCTGTTATTTAAGCGTCTTATTCATATTTAAAGTGTACCATCCCATCTTTAAAATGAAGAAGTCTATTGTCATCAAATATATCTGCCAACATAGGCAGATTTATTAAAGGAAGATTGGTTTCCCCTGTTTCTCTGTAATCATGTATATTTCGATAAGAAGCCACTCCGATATATTCGGCAATTTCTCTTTTAGAATATAGTGATTTGTTTCGCAAAAGTTCTTTAGGATTAACTAAGTAACTTAGTCCTTCAAAACTTTGCCCAGAGTATTTATAAATTGGGTCGTTATAGTTATAAGGTATACGAGGATAGGTTAATAAATGAACTATCTGAATGATAGACCCTGCGTCCCCTTCGGTTATATCTAATATCTTTTCCCAATTATATTTTATCATTATATTATATCAAATTTTCAAATGTTTGTCAAGTAATATTTTTCGGAGGTTGTTATAGGGTTGATACTTCATAGCCCTGTTTGATATAGTAGCCAAGTCGTGCGCTTGCCTGTCTCCTTGCGGTATTCCCCTTTAAGTGTATATCAACTATTGTAGGTTGTTTCTTTCCTTCATAATTACGAACAATCCTACCAATTAGCTGTGTAAGTAAAGGTTCATTATTTACTGGAGTTCCTAAAACTAAGCAACTAAGAATATCTAAAGATATACCCTCCGAGAATATACTTTGTGTCCCATACAAAATGTTTTTATCTTTAAATATTTGATTTATAATATCTGTTCTTTCTTCGTGTGGTATGGCTCCCGTTACACAAACTGCACTATCTCCTGTGAGTTTGGCACAGTTTTTTAGGAAATCCACTCTATCAGATACCACCAGTACTTTATGACCTCGTGCAGCATATGCACTTGCTGTCATTGCGACAGAGTTTTGATACTCTGGGTTATAAGCTAGTTCATTCACTCTATTAGCCCAAGGTATTGATGATCCGTCCATGAACCTAATTGGTAGTTTTAGTATATCAATTTTAGGTATCATAAAGTTTTCTTTTGGTGGTTTTAAGACATTATCCCCAAAATAATCTCTGAAAACCACATGTTTACCGTCTTTTCTTTGTAATGTTCCTGTTAATCCTATCTTATATCTAGCACTATTTTTATCTATAATTCTTGAAAAAGTTGGACTACTAACGTGATGCATTTCATCTAATATTATTGTACCAAATTTTGTTCTAACTTCTGGTACTCGTCTGTATAGTGTTTGAATATTCCCAACTACTATAGGAGGTTCTATATCAAATTTTCCACTACCAACTATGCCTGGTTTAAAACCATAGACTTTTTCTACTTCATTTTCCCATTGTTTTCGTAGAGGTAAAGTATGTGTTACTATTAAAGTTTTTTGTCCTAACTTTCCTGCTATTGCTAACCCAGTAAATGTCTTTCCCCAACTTACCCAAGCGTTAATTATAGCATTGTCATCAACCTCATCATATACAGCTTGTTGACTTGGTCGTAAAGTCAACTTGAATGGGGGAATATTTGCTGGAACTATTGCTCGTTTATCTACTATCTCAAAATCTTCTGGTATTAAATCTATTCTACCTACAGGTATCGCTATTAGCTTACCCCGTATTTTAGCCATGTTTTTTATAACAATCGGAGGATCACCATACTTGTAAGAAGGTATAGCATAGGTAAGTTCTTTATCTATTCTGGCTACGTCTTCTGATGAAGGCTCCATATATATTCTATTACTAATTATTGCTTTCATTATATAAAGTCTGGTCCACTAAACCATTGTACTAATGAGTATCTTGTTCCTTGTGTTATAGGAGTAATAGTGTGTAAAAGTATTGAAGGAAATACAATTATAGTTCCTTGTTTAAATACTCCTTCATCCATAGGCAAATTAGTATTACCCCAGAAATTTTTTAGTAGCAAATCTCCTCCAACATAAGCACTAAGATCACTTAATTGTACTGACACACTAAGTTTTCTATATTTCTGCGCATCTATATCACAATCTCTATGATAGTCATAAAAAGCTTCATTTTCATAAGTTGCAAACTGTATGTGTTCTCTGTCATTTATAACAAAATTCCAACCAGCTTCAGAATTAGCTCTAGCTACATAACTTGCTATCATTTGTTGTAACCACTCATCTTTTACCCAAGCAACTTGACCTTTTCTCATTTTTTCATCAACGCTTTTATCTGTATTTATAGTAGCATCTTCTTGTATTTTTTGTTTACCTAATTCAATTATAGTATTACACATTTCGGGTGGCAAAGCCGACTCAAAATAGTAATAAGGTACTTTAATTATACTTCTCATGCATAACTCTCTAATTTTCTGTTCCACGGATTTATGGATAAAGATACTCTTGTTCCTTCAAATTCATTAACCTTATGATTGTATCCAGGACCAAAAAGTACTAATCTATTTTCTTTTGGTGTTATTGTAGTATCTTCTACAAGCAGTTCTCCTCCTTGTAAATTTTTTATGTCTGTGTAAAAAACCATACTGCATATAGGAAACCTAAAAACTTTTTTAACGTGATAAGATAATTCATCTCTATCTTTGTGCCAACCATCATCATTATCTCCTATTGGAATAGTATTATTGTGTATCCATGCTTCATACCCCACTAAATTACTAAGGTCAAAATAATTACCTGCTATAGTTCTTAATTTTTTAAAAGAAGGATCTTCATATCTTTCTATCTCATACCACATAGTATTTGGTGAAACTACTATTAAAAGTTCTAGTAACTCTTTTAAATACCTAAAATCTTTATCACATAAAACATTGTCTAATATTGTTATCATGTTACCCAAGCAACAATAGTAATATATGTTAGAATATGTACTAGTTGATCTCCTCCTGTTATAGCCCTTCTTACTCTATCGGATAAGCCTTTTCTTTTATAAAGCCATTTTGTTTTAAAATAGTCTTGGTGATAATGAATAAAAGCATCGAATAACATACAATATATTACTACATCTAGTGGTAGAAATAATACTAAACATATAAAACAAAAGACTATATGTGTACCTACATGTTCAAGGCTTCCCCTTGATCCATAAATATGTTTGTTTGTAGGTGTAGTCCATAAAGGATTAAATAAATAATCCGCCATATAATGTTTTAGTGCTAATGCCATCATAATTGTTGTAGTTGCTGTCATCATTCCCACCACGCCAATACTAAAATAAGTAATATAGCTCCTACTATACTACCCATAAAAATTAAATTGTTCATATTTTCCGCCATGTATCTTTTATTTTTTCTTCCGCTAAATCGTATAAAAGCCAAGGCACTCCTGACTTATAGAGAACCCCTGCCCAAGAAGCATTCTCGGGCAGAGGTCTTTTGAGGGGGAAGGGGAAAGGGCAATCTTTTATCCATAGCATACTTACTATGTTTTTCTTTTCCACCCTCAAAATCTTGTGATATTTTAGCGGTACTCTTGTTGTTTTATGTTTTTCGATAAAATACCCATTGCTATCTATATAATATTTTCCCGAGTGTTTTATCATCTCTACTTCATCTTCTAACATATATTTTAGAGGATAAAGACTTTTCATCGGGCTTTGTAATCTTCTTTTACCAAGTGTGTCGCCCGACATATTCTTATCATCTAACACTTGATTATCTATCCATAGTATTCCATCTATAAACTCAACATTGTCTGTATGTACAGAAAATACTGGAAAGTTTATCTTACTATAATCCATATTTCTTCTCAAACTTACCCATAGAATAGTCATCACCTATTTCAAAATCACAACCTACTGGGGAGCCTGGAATACTAATTCCTCTGTCTTTTTGTACACACTCAAGTAGTATATCAGAGTATTCTTCTATATAATCTTCTCTTACTTCTGCTAAGATAGAGTCATGTACTAATGCAAATATTTTTGCTGGTTTATCTTTTATTTTATTGTGTGTATCAACAGCACCTAATAAGTTAATATCTGATGCAATTGATTGCACTAAGAAGTTTAGTCCTGATCTTACCTCATGACTTGCTATACCTCTGTTATCTGACTTAACGTTAGGTAATCTTCTTTTTCTTCCAAAGTGAGAGTATATAAACCCATTATCTCTTATAAATTTAGAAGATTTATCAATCCAAGTTCTTAACTTGTGAAACTCGTTAAAATAATCATCAATAACTTCTTGTGCTTCTGTCTTGCTAAAATACTTACCACTATCTTTAGTGACTTGTTCCGATATTTTAGCAGCCCCAGCACCATACATTATTCCGAATGTAACGGCTTTTGCAGCTTGTCTTTCAGTAGGAAAATAGTCTACTACAGCATCTACTTCACAATCTAGATTATATACTAGTTTAGCAATACTACTATGAAAATTACCACCAGACCTAAATATATCCATTAATGCTTCATCTTTTGCAAGTACAGCTGCAACATATACTTCTGCGGTAGTTAAGTCCATAGCAACAATTTTGTTTCCTTCTTTTGCACGAATACAACCTTTAACAATAGGGTTATCACGAGGTATCTGTTGCATATTCATTTTACCACTAGAAGATAATCTGCCTGAAGTTGTACTATGAATATTAAATCCAGTTCTTAATCTACCATCTCTATCTAATTGTGGAAGTATCTTATCCAAATACGTATTTTTAATCTTTGACTTTTGTCTTATACTAAGAATATGTTTTGGTATCTCATGTTCTTCTGCTAGTATATTTAATACTTCTGCATTTGTTGAATGTGCACCTGTTCCTGTTTTTATACCTGTAGGTTTTAATCCTACAAAATCGAATAAAAGTTCTCGAAGTTGTACTGTACTATTAGGATTAAATTCTTTACCTTTTATTCTTTCAAAAGTTTTAACAGCATCAAATTCATATAGTTGTCGTACTGCTTCATCTATATCTTCTTGCATCAATGCTCTGCTCTTTTCTAATCTTTCTGAGTCGAAAGGCACTCCTGCATCTTGAACATCTGTCAAAAATCTACAGGCGGGTAGCAGTATAGTTTGATATACATTGAATAACTTGCTGTTCTTTTTAACTGCTGGATATAGTCTTTCAAATACTAGTAGGGTTACTACTGCATCCATAGCCGCATATACCTTCATTATATCAAATGGAATCGTGTCCCAAGTAAAATTATCTTTTAATATGCGATTTGCTTTTCTGTATCCATCTATCCAGTCATGCATTGGTTGTTCATAATCTCCATAAGGAGTAAATCTCATAGCAAGTTGTTTTAGCCCGTGTGTTCCAGGCTGTTCTTCCAAACAATAATGTAGTAGCATAGTATCTTCAAATCTTGGAAAACTAAATCCAAAATGATACTCTAACATTGCAACGTCAAACTTTGCATTATGAAATACTACTATCTTATGATTAAATAAAAATTGGAAGAGATGTTCTGCTTTCTCATCAATGCAATCTGTAGATATATAAGCACCATGATCTTTTTCATAAGACATACTGATACCTAATATATACCCATCTCGAGGATATAATCCTGTTGTTTCTGTATCTACTGCTACCCATTGATTGTCATGATCTATTGCATTTTGTAAAAACTTATGTAATTCTTTTGTTTCAGTAATACCATAACACATATCTTCATTTAGTTTTTCCATCTTTAATTCACCAGATATGTACTTAATAATATTACTTTTGCTTTCTTCCCATAAAGGTCTTGCTTCGGGTTTAAAAGCAAGCATAGCAGGATTTATAGCAGGTAAAAATTTATCATCTATACATCTACCACTATACTCTGTTATGGAATTTACTTTAGTATAATACTTTAATGATTCAGAACCTATTAAAATTATCCAGTCGTAATCATCAATATTTATTTCGATATCGACATCTTTTTTTAATACTTTCTTTTTGGTTGAGTCTGAGCATAGAGCATATCTATCATACTCAAATGCGTTATCAAATCTGCCATCGAAGTCTGTTCTACTTCTTGTTTTTTCTATTAGTGCTACTTTAGTCATTTTACCAAACCAAGTGTTTTAAGAATATTTAAATTATTACCTTTATAACCACCTAACCCAAGATTAATAAATCTTAAGGTTATGCTAATATTATCTATATGATAACCTTCATCATTATTAATACGATCTAAACTAGGGGCAAGAGGATGGTATGCTTCATATAATTCGTGTCCAAACTTACCAAAGCCAGGCTCTAAAGGTATGTTGGTATATTTACATTTAAAATTTTGTTTTTCCAATATACTATATACATCTTCCCATGTAATTAAAACACTTAATGCTTTTTTTCTACCTGTTGTTCCATCTTTTTTAAGTATTGTTGCATTTGCTTTTTGATTTGTTTTAGCATTTCCTGCCAGTTTCTTACTTAATGTTATCCATTTTTGTTCTATTTGCTTACTCATATAATCTTTCCCTCAATCTTTTTATCTGATCCCCAGCTAAAGAGCCTGGATCAATATTTTGCCCTAAATTAATATTACGAGTTACGAAACCTGCTCTTTCTGCAAGACCTCTTACGTTATCTGCAGCCTTCTGACCAGGGTCGTCCCCATCAAAAATTATATCTACTCCCATGATGTCTTGCATCTTAAGAATAGATAGTTTATCTACGTCTACATTGTTTGTTCCAAAACAACATATTACATTGAATAAACCCTTGTCGAAAAGATTTATCATATCAAAAATCCCTTCGACAAGAATCACTCTACCTTTTACAGGTTCAACCTTAGATGGAAACAAAGGAAGGGTAGTACCTGGAGGATAGATCATATACTTCAGTTTTTCTGTAAGATTCATGTGTCTACCGTTAAAGGCTACTACCTTTCCCGTTATATCACGAATGGGGAAAACTATTCGTCCTACGAATTGTGTTTCGTGATGTAAAAATGCTTCAAAGTGTTTATATGTTTCAGGTTTAATACTTCTCCAGTTTCCAATATAAGGTGTGTGTCCTTTTGGAAATGGTAAACCTACACTTGAAGATCGTTTTTCTTCTATAGCGTCCAATAATCTTTGTCTTTTTATATCAAGAAAGTTTGCTGGTGCTCCAAACAGTTTAAATATACTGCCCTTAAAACCACAAGAAAAACAGTTATAAACGCCCGTAACATTATCAATTCTCATACTAGGGTTTTTATCTTCGTGTTCTGGATTGAGACATTTTACTAAATAATCTCTACCAGATGGTTTGAAGTCTATTTTCCTTTCTTGCAATAAATCAACTACTTTCATGCTTTAATTATCCCCCACATCAGTGCTATTATCAGGTACCACAGGATCAGTTCTATCATGCGCCCACTCCAGTTCTTCGCCTATATCTTCAAATTCTGTCATCAAAGTTCCACTCCCGTCAGCATCATGCTCGTAGTATAGGCTTTTAAATACGAGTTCGTGAAGCTGGAACCAGATGGCAATTGCTTGAGTTCTAAACTCCTCATCTCCCCAGAGGTAAAAAACATTATGGTAATCTTCTAAGAATCTATGAACTACTATGTCTTCGTTCCAATTCTCATCAAGATTTTCTTTTATGTATAAAGCGGCTCTTATTCTTTGGCTTCCTGCTAGTGGATACCAGTTTGTCATACAAAGATGTGGATTATGTATACCTTCTTTAAATATACTATCTACTAGCTTTTGGTTTACTGGTACATTTCTAATATTTTCTGCAACAGTTTCTTGTTCTAGTAAAAAATCTGTTGTAACTTCTACTATCTCAAAAGGAGGTACTCCCACTAAATTTGCTGATTTCTTTCCTATTCTATCACTAGCCATCTAATAACTCCATCATATCTGTATAGCCACCCACATGAGTGCCATCTACTATTATTTGTGGAAAAGTTTTAGCACTAGGGAATTTAAACTGTATAAATTCTAGGGTAAAATCTTTATCCATTTCATAATATTCATAATCGAATCCTCTTTGTTCACACACCATCTTTGCTTTATCACAAAAAGGACATTGTTTTTTTCCATATATAACTACATTCATAAGTTTGCCTCATTTATTTCATACTCGTCTACAAGATGTTGTATTGATGCTAAATCTTCCGCATTTGCTGTAGTCCAACCTTTGACTCGTTTTATTCCAGCCCACCAAGGTACCCAAAAACCTTCTTGCCATTCCATAGGAATCCAATAATCTATCATATAAGCATGACCTAATCTTCTTTCTGGTTTTAGTGGTAATTCTTTTGTTATTTTTCCTGCGTGTCCTCCTCTAACGTCTGGGCGGTTGTCTTGAAACCAAACCCATTCTCCAACTTCAAATTCGTACTTTACACACTCATCAGGAACTATAAACTTTTCTCCTATTGCAACTTTGGTTGGAACTCCTATCCTATCTAGGTTTCCTTTAATAAAAGCAGGGGATCTATACATATATTTAGCAATGTTTGTAACAGTTTGTCCTTCGAGATACATTTCTATCATCTCTTTGAGTTCATCTTTAGAAGCAGGTTTGCCTCTATTTTTAGACATTCTTCTTTTACGATACTCTTGTTCTTCTCTGAAATTAGCTATAATCTTGGAGAGCCTTGTTGTATTATAACTTATGTTTAACATCTCACAAGCCTCTTTCTTAGTTATAGGAGTTTCTCCTTCAAGAGCTGCGATAACTCTCTTTATATTAGTATCGTCTAACTTTTCGTATTTTTTCTTTTTAATTGCCACTATATTGCCTCATGTATATCTTCCCCAGTTTTCATACTATCTTGTAATTCTTTTTTCTCACTTGGATTCATTGTGCTATCTGGACCAATCTTTAATGTGTCCCAGTTCATAACACTAGTAAATCCTTCCATTCTTGCTGCCCGCATCTTAGTACAATTAAATGTTATACAATTATCGTCTTGTTCCCAAGTCTCAATAGTATAAGCTGCGTCAGCTGCATCAAGAATACCTTTCGCAAATCTTGCTTCTCCTGTAGCATCTGTTTGATAAGGAGAGAATACTGGTACTTCGTATTCCTGTGCTAAACTTTTCAAAGTTTTACTAACTTCGATCTGTTCTGTCCAGTCATATTGACCAGACCTACTAGGTGCATTGTGGCGTCGTACTTGGTTTAGATAATCCACTATGATAACGCCAACGTTTGTTTGACCTACCTTGCTCTCTAATTCTTGTCGAATACGAGACAAACTAAGTGCAGGATCATAGACTACCTCTATTTGTCTATCTTTTGTAAGTTTTCTTTTCATCAAATCACTATGTAATTTGTCAAAGTCCTTAGTTTTATAGAAATCGGGTAGAAGTTCTTTTCCTCCTTCAAATCGTCCAGCCCACCATTCTCCTACTTTGTTCCATTCTTGATCTGCAAGATTCCTAGTAATTAGTCTTGCTACTGGAACTCCTGTGTTTACTGCACACATTCTTTGTAGAATTGATCGACTATCCATTTCGATTGTAAAGTAGATAGAACTTTTACCTTGATCGTATACATTACTTGCAATATTAACACAAGTAAATGTTTTACCAGCCCCTCTACGACCTCCCACAAGCACCAGATCTCTGGGAGAGAATTTTAACTTCTGATCATAATCTTGATTTAATCCAAGAGGTAAGTATTTTTTAATCTCATCTTGTGATTCAAATAGATTTATTACTGACATATCTTCTTCAGGTGCTTTTAGATCGACCCTATCGCCTATATCTAATACAATCTGTTGAAGTGCTTCTACATTTTCTTCTGCTTGAGATATTGCTACAGTTTTATCTATAAATATTTCTAATTCACCTAATATTTCTACTTGTGTGTATTCATTTTTTAGATACTCTAACAACAACCAAGCATCAACGTCAACATCAACTGCTTCAATAGCAAAGATTTTTTCACGCAAACTTCTATCTCTAATAGATAATTTTAAGTCCTCAAAAGTAGGGAGCTTTGTGTAATTTTTGACGTGTGTAGCCATTACACGATGGATTTGTTGATATTCACTTGGTAAGTAGTTTTCCCGTAAACCACCCCAAGTATCAAAATCTTCCTGTGTAATAATCTGTTTTAGTAATGCAGAAGTTAAATTCATTCTCTACCCAGAAAAAAAGGACAAGAAGGTAAAACCTCCTTGCCCCTCTCATTGAAATTTAACTAGAAGCTTTTTCTTTTCTAGCAGCGCCATCGTAGTCTGCGCAAGTAAGTCCACGCCTAGTAAGCATAGTCTTAACGCCTCGTACAGTTTTGCCAATTTCATCAGCGATTTCTTCAACACTCATGTTTTCGATTTCACCGTTAAGTTCAGACAAAGGATCAGCTTTACTAGAGCCTTTTGTTTCCTTTTGTCTAGGAATAGCGTTGATATCGCCACTCCTTAACAAGCTAAGAGCTTTACCTCGAATTGAGTTTACAGTCTTGCCAAGTGCGTCTGCGATTTCTTCAACAAATGCACCATCATTTACCATAGTAGTAAATGTAGCTTCTTCTTCGGGAGAGTAAGTTCTGACTGACTGAGGTTTCTCAGCTGGTTTTACATGAGAAGTTAATTCCATAGAAAGAATCTTCCCTTGTATTGATTTTGCAGAGAATGCACCACTTTCAAAAGTGTCTGCGATTTCTGCGTAAGTGTACTGACCGCTATTGTCAGTAACGAATTGATGCAAAGTTGCTTCTTGATCTTCAGAAAAAGTTCTGTTAGATACTGAAGAAGCTAGCTCAACATCATATCCCATTTTCCTTAGCTTACTAGAAACTGATCGAGTTGATGTTTCTAAGTGATCTGCTGCTTCAGCAACAGTAGCTTGAGATATTGGGCTTTCTGAACCAACGAAGTCTGTTAGACTTGCAGTTCTTTCATCTGTCCATTTAGGTAATGCCATTTGATTTCTCCAAATAAATATTAAGGTTTGTTATTATTGTTACGCCCCTTTCTTGGGCTAATTTTGTTTTTGCGGACTCTATACCGCTTTCGTTAACTAGAATATTTACATCTTTTGTTAAACTACTTTTTACAATATAGCCCTGTTCTTCTAAAATTTTCTTAGCGGCTGCTTTTGTAGAGTAGGATTTTAACTTACCTGATATACATACTGTGCCTTTGTCTGCACTTTTAGATTCAATCTTAGTAATTTGTTGCCATCTAAAAGGTAGTCTATCATATCCGTTAGTAAAATCTTCTATTAACCAGTTTATTAAGTTGTCAGTAGCCTTCGGACCGAGACCTGCTTCTTTACATTTTTCTTCATCTATGTCATCTATGTTTCTTATCTTTGAACATATTTTACTAGAAGCTGTGCGTCCTATAAGTTTTATAGAAAAGGCAGGTAATAAATCTACTAAATCAGTATTTTTACTATTTTCTATCTCTCTATAAAGTTTTACTGCCAATTTCTCGGAATTTAAAGCATCTATCATCATTTCTAAGGGTATTTGGTATAAATCATGAATACTAGATACCTCAAGTTTCTCTATAGTCTTTGGTCCGAGACCTTTAATCTTAAGAGTTTTTGCAAAATGCTCAATCATCTTATGTGTCTTTCCACCACAAGTGTTTGACCTACAATATAATTGATCTTTTTCCCACTCTAATATCGAGCCACAAGCTGGACAATTAGCGGGTGGTAAAATTTGTTGCGTCATTACTCTCATCATTAAATATAATATATATTATAACAAATTTAGGGTGCCATGTCAAGAACTATTTTTTGGGAAGTCCGACAGAATGAGCGAATTAATTTCGAAACACTCTGTCCAACCTCCAAACTTGACTTTAGGTTTAAATTTGTCATGTTTAAATTTTTCATGTAGTTGTTGTTCTTTCTTCCATACATTATAAAGGGTATCGTGATATGTTCTTTGAATACGAATTTCATACCCCTTAAACCCACGACTACGCTTTATAATGTGCCTCCAGTCCTTACCAGAAGCAATTCCAACCTTTATACATTCTCTTGCCCACGATTTTTTATTAACTAGAATAACTCCATATAACACTCCATCCCTGTCTTTTTCTATAGGGTGGTTATCAAAGTATGTTTGATTATAAATTCCTGCCATTCTATCCTCTAATTCTGAAATCCACGAGTGTCTTTCTAAAAATTTATTTCTTTGTTCCTTTGTCCAATCTTCTGTCCAATAGCATTGAGTATGTGGATTATAGAAATAATACTCCATTACTGATTTTCAAACCAGTTGTAAACTGCTTCGTCTATATACTCACCAGCAGATTGTCCATCTAATTTGTCTTGTGGCTCCCACCAATCAAAATCTTCTGGAAAATCTTCCCAGCCTAATTCTTCTAATAATAGTTGATTAAGATCATTTCCTTCTATTTCGTGATAAGAGCTAAGTCCTTCATCGTCTGCCCAAGCAACACCTATGAAATTACGAAACTCATCTTCGTAAGTCATTCTAAGTTCTACTCCTGCAAACTTAGCAAGATGCTCTAACATTGGTATTGGTGGTGACCAAGCCGAGTATCCTTGTAAATAACTTTCATCTGCATCTTCAAGGTTAACCCATTTTGCACCACAGTTATCTACGTGCCAGTTCCAAGAGTCCTTTGGCCAACCGTCTTCATCTACTTCTTCATCTTTTATAGCTTCTTGCATAAAAGGTTGATTACATACATTTACAAGTTCTGTAAGCTCAAAAGGTCCATTGCCATAGTCTCTTGTGAATTTTTCTGACTTGAAACAATTTTCCATTGGTTCGTCTGATGTTATATTAAAATATACGTGATTTGCCACTATTCTTCTCCATAATCTATTCTACATTCTGTTTTTCCAATTATTTTTTTACCACAACAAGCACAATAAAAAGGATTACTAATTACGTCCTCTGTTTCTCTATAATCAAAAGTTATTTGTTCATCTTTTTTAATATCTTTACTAGCTATTAGTACAGGTTTAGGATTACTAAATATCACACTTGTAAGAGAACCACTAATACCGACAAAAGTAGGTACTATATAGTCTTCTCCTTTAAAAGATTTTAGAAGAAGTACTATTTTAGTATTAGGTTTACAACTATGGTTTACATAAGCACCAACAGGGCTTTCTATATGCATTTGTCCCATTTGTATAGAACTTCTACTACTCTCAGCTCTCCAAGTGCTGTTCTTTAGTAAATCGAGAATAACTGCACCTTCGGGTATATCCACATCAGCAAACACACCATATCCTAGTCTGTCTGCGTCTTTTACTTTAAATAAATCTTTCATTTAAACTCCAATTAATGAATTTACTATTCCTGTAGCTAATATAAAACAAGCTACTACATTTAATACTAATATTGCTTTGTCTTTCCACATTATCCCTATCGCTATCCAACCTGCACAACCTATTAAAGATAAAATCATATCCGCAAGAGGAAACTGCCCAGTAGATCGTAGCACCATCGCCATCAAAATGATAGCAGAAGAACTCCATTTAATATACCAATCTCTTGTTAGTTTAGGTGTTTTAAATCTTTTTACTTTTTCAATGCTCATATAGTTCTTCATCTGCTAAATCTTGTATATTTTTATCTTGTTCAAACATCTCTCTAAAAGTTTCTAAGTCAGGACAAAGATGCTCATCAAAAACATAATCTCTTACAAAGACTTTGTAAGCTCTGTGTAGTTGTTCTTCTGTGTAAAGTAAAAGCATTAGTATATTCTCCTTACTATTCGTGGTATAATTTCACCACTTCGTATTACTTCTACTCTGCAACCAATTTCTAACTTTAATCCTTCAATGTATGCCATATTGTGTAAAGTTGCTTTACTAACAGTAGCACCATCTATTTCCACAGGGTCTAGAATTCCTACTGGAGAAACTACTCCAGATTTACCTAGTTGCCATACTACATCTACTAAGTTTGTTTCTACACCTTCTTGTATTCTTTTCAAAGCATAAGAACCTTTAGGGTGGCGTGATGTATAACCCCAATCATCAAAAGTTTTTTGGTTATCTATTCTACAAACCATGCCGTCTGTTGGATATCTAAGCCACTCTTCTTGTGTAATTACATCAAAACCACATAGTTTTAATACTTCTAATTCTTCTGTCCAGTACTTTCTTGTAAAGGGTTGTGCTGCGTAAGCTATAAAGCGTAAATCTCTGTCTTGAAATTCAACTTCATCTTTTAAATTTAAAGCACCTGCAGCGTAGTTTCTAGCATTTTTAATACTTGAGGGTGCTACAACTTCTCCAGTTATTTGAAGCATTCCCGCATATGGGTATTGTTTACCCATATCTTTCATAGCACATCTCTTTGGTACTATGTGTTGCATATTATGTGTTATGTCTATTCCTTTCTTACCATCGCCTCTAGTTAATGCTAATACAAAGTCTCCCTCATTATAGTACAAAGCCACAGCTGCGCCATCTAGTTTAGGAGTCCATATTACTTTACCACTATAGTTTTTAAGTGGGTTCTTTTCTGAGTGTTCGTTCTCAAAGACTTTTTGAAGTGAATACATACGATGCACATGAGCTACTCTGTTATCTTTACTGCTATAACCAACATCTGTGAAACTTACAGAAGAAGCTAATATATCAAACTCTGCATCTGACATTATGGGTTCGCCCATATAATATGCCATTGATGCTTCTTTTAGTAAGTCTTTTATTTCATCTTTCATTGTCTACTGCCACATTAAATTCATAATCCACTCTGGTGTTTCTCTGTGTTTCCAGTTCCATATATGGTTTTTATCTTCGTAATAGTATTTTCTATATGCTTTAATTGCATCTTCATTTTTATACTCATCTGGCATTGCTTGAGCAAAAGGTGTAAGCCCTTTGCGGGGTAAATCAATATCAGGCAATTTAAGAATTACCTGATCTACAGATTTGTGAGATTTACCATATCTATAACCATACTCATCATTAAGTGCTAGTGCTAGACAATATAACCACTCGTAATTATCAAGCGATTCTCTAGTCCATATTGTACAGGGATGGTTTTCCATCGCAGGTAAATACGGGAAAGGTCTAGGTTCTGTTTTCTTTGCTTCTTTGAGTATTGCTCTTTCCTCTGCATTGATTTTGCGAGGAACATATCCTAGATACTTTTGAATCCAATGTGTTGTACATAACATCTGAGCAGACTCAAGGGGCATTTTTACAATATGCTTATCCACATGATATTCTGCGCATTTGTCAATGTTCTCGGATAATATAAAAATATTCATAATGAATATTATATCAAATTTTGGGGATTGTGTCAAGAAATATTTTTAGTTTTGGTAAATTTCATCTAAAATATCTTTGAAGTGAGTTTCAAGAATTGATTTGGTTTCGGCAAGGGATAGAATTTCGACCAAGCCTTCAAATAGTGATTTTGAGTTGAAAAAGTCTAGAGGCATAGAAACTCCGTCTTTTGAAGGTCTAAAGTCTCCTTCAAAATCTAAATAATATTTTCTTAAGTGTAGATACTCTACACCTCTAAATTCATTGACAGTTAGCCTTACCTGTTCTGTTCCATCTTCGGATTCATGTACCAACTTACTATAAACCTCTGGTGCCTCATGTATCTTCATCGCTTCTTCCTCAAAATTGATTGTAAAGGAACGATATTAGTTATATTGGCGGGTTTTAATAGTCGATAAGAGTCCGTGTCCCAACAAAAAAGTAAGACAGTATCATCAGACTCTGCAGCCCGATTCTTTTTGCTCTTTATGTACTTATTATCAAAGTTTAGTGTGCAAACATTATATTTTAACTTTCTAGAGTTAGTACTCCTATAAGTTATTACTGCGTCTTCATACTCACTAACTATCTCTTTGAATTTCCACTTTTCCACTAAAATACTCCATTACTTTAAAGAAAACTCTTTCTTTTTAGAAATGGAGGTATTTTTTAGTTTAGTGCATTTATAATGCCAGTCATGTAGACCGCAGCTTTACCAGTCAATTTAGAAATGATACTATCATCTACTTCTTGACCAGCATCAGAAATGGCAGCCGCTAATGCTTCTTGAGCATCTGCTTTGCTAACCCGTCCACCGCCTGTTGATCCATTTGAACCAGAAGAACTAGAGGGTGTCTTTTTTACATAGACACCAGCTCTAGTCAAGATCATTCTAACGCCGTTAGGGCTTTCACCTAGTTCGTCAGCAATATCCTTGACAATTTCCATACTGGTTTCGGGAGTAGGATCACATTCGCTGTACATTTCTACTGCTTGTGCTTTGCTTTCATCTGTCCAAGCCATTTTTCTTCTCCGTTTAGTGCCTTTAAAGCCAACACAAGTGCCGAACTTCTCTAGCTGTTGTTGATAAAATCTGTCGCCCATATATTTTCCAAATATTTACAATATTATACAATATTATAAGGGCGTTGTCAAGAACTATTTTTTGTTTGTTCTAGGTTAGGTATACTTTAATTAAAAGAAAGGTATACGTTTACAAGGGTTGATACTATTATAATAGAAATAGTTATCCAACTTACCTTGTCGTCCCAACCAGCATGTCTTCCATACTTGTTGTTGTCCATTGCTTTCTATCCACGAATATTCTTCATTTCGGGACATCTTCGCTTGTTAAAGAGATACGCTGTAGCATCTCTTACTTCCTTACCAGAAAGAACGCCGTTATTGTTTTTGTCTGCGTGTTCGAACGTTCCCGCTCTAACTGTGCAACCTGAGAGAGTTATCTCCCTCTTTTCAATAGCGCCATCTTCATTAAGGTCGAATCTTTCCATAATCCAATTCGCGTGTACGTTTGAAGCAGAAAACAACAGTACAACTGCTAATAATTTTTTCATTTGTTTTTCCTTGTGAATGCATTAACATAGGCTATCACCCATCTATCTCTCATATCATCTGAAAAACAGACTTGAAAGCCGATGAATGGTAGCATGAGATTTATTGAAAGGCTATACACAAAAAAGTGTAAGCCCGGTTTATTGCTCATGGTAAGTCTTGGTGCTTGTAAATAGACGTTATGTTTAATTAACTTCCATGTCCTAACAACAGTCAAATACCATGTTGTTATCCAGCAAGCTGCAAATACCTGTAATAATGTTATATCTTCCATAATTCATAGATTTTGCCCTTCCTAGAATTTTTTGTTGCCTTCCTGTTGTTCTATTGTATGCAATAGAATAACAGCATAATGTATGATTTTAAATAGGTCATACTCCTTATCCTCAAAGCTGATACCTTTTCTACCAAATCGTTGAGCATACTTAATTATATTTCCTAAACAGAATCCTTCAGCTAATCCTTGATCTGCTATAAATTCTGTTGCTTGAATTCTTCCTTGTGAGTAGTGAGCATTATAAGTTTCACTTATATACTCCATTACTCTTGCTATTGTCTGTTTTTCATTAAAAGTCCATACAGGTTTTGTACTGTCCATTATATCCACCCAAAAGCGTGCAGAGTATCATAAAGTACATAGACAAAACAAAGCCAGAAGCCTTTTTTATAAAAATCGGCTTTTTCTTCTTCTGGTGTTTCGGGTTTCTTTAGCACTCTTTCCTGTCTGCTATTTCTGATTTTATTCGCGTAACTGTATCCTTTGCTCTTGTTAAAAAGAAACAAGGTAATACAGCGTGTAAAAAACTTGTAAAAAATAAACTAAGAAACAATAAAGCATACTTACTGGAACAGTAAAAATGTTCCCAGTATGTTTCATTTGCTTCTTCTAGGTGATCCTTTATGATAGATATATGCTTTCTGACCATGTGCCTTTCTTCATATGTTCTTTATGTTTTTGTTCAAGCCAATTTCCATTTGCTTTAACATAATCCTCTTTTGAAGGATAAGCCTCTAGTCCGTGTCTATGTCTTTCTAAGCAGTTTTCTTCATACATGTAGGTACACCAATGTTCATAATCATGTATTTTCATTTTCCAATGTCCTTTATATTATCTTTAGATATTACTTGATATCCGCCCTTATTATAAGCTATGGAAATAGTATAGTTTTTACTAACTTCTTTCTTATAGCTGTCGTCTGTGTTTTTTATGGGTTTCGTACTATCTAAAGAAGGATATTTTTCTTGTTCTTTTTGAATTGCTTTTAGTCTATCTCTTTGTGCGGGGCTTGACTTTAATACTTTACCTACTACATAAGGTTTTCTAGTTTTCTTGAGTCTTTTCCTCTTTCTACCGCTGGTAGTGTAGCCTAAGCTCCCTTTTACGATTGCCATAATATTCTCCAAATATTTTATATATTATAACAGATTTAACCTTCGTTGTCAAGAAGTATTTTTTGCTGCTTCTATAAAGTTCTTTTCGTCAAAGCTCGCAAACAGAGTAAAGCGGTACTGTGGTGCAACGTGCGAAGATGGTCGGATAGAGTGAGGAGTTTTTCCGTCAAAAAGTATAATCCTACCCGGCTTATATACACTTGTTTCTACAACCTCGTCTTTGTAATCGTCATAGAATAGGGTTTCGCCATAATACTCATTTTTCCACTCAGGATTAATGTAGTATATTAGGACTTTCTTTTCGTTGTGTGAGTGTGGGAATTGAATGGAAGAAGGAACAGATAGATTGATTGTAGCCGATACAAAGCTTAATTGTTTCAAGTTATTTCTGAGTTCGTGGTTTTGTATCCCATTAATCAGATTTATCTGTTCCCATTCATTTTTGGATAGGGTGTGGTGTAGACAAGGGAATTGTCTGTGCTCAAATACCGAAGTATCATCCCACCCTATTTGGTAATTCGCTGTAATAGCGAATAAGTAGATGCTTGATCTTACACTTTCTTCTAATGTATTATCGTATATTTCAATCATTTAATATTGTTATCCAAATAAGTGTATACATCACCTACTGTAAATAGTGTTGATGCTACATCATCTGGAATCTCAATATTAAATTCATCTTCAAGAGCTAATACTAGCTCTACAGTATCAAGAGAATCTGCGCCTAAATCATCCATAAAATTAGATTCCATAGATATATCTGACTCATCTCTACTTACTTGTTCTGCTACTAGTTTAATTAGTGTCTCTTTCATTTTTATTCTCTACTTTTGCTGTCCTGCTGTTGGGGCTTTGTGGGTTCCAGCATATAAGCCGAACCAAGCTGCGCCCGCACCAACTATAATTGATATTAACCCTGATTGTTCAAGGGTTGGCTCTGGTAAGTTCATAAACCACATTGTAGAATAGTAAAGCAAGAAAATATATACACTAAGAAATAGTCGTGGGAATATTCTCCAACTATCTATTGCTTGTGCCATCCAAATAATCCGCTGCCACGGATTCTCTGGTTCTGCCTTCATCTCCATCTCTAAAATTTTTGCTTTTAGTTCGCCTATTTCGCTAACCATAGACATAAATTTACTAAGATCGATTTCTACTTCGTTGCGGCTCATGTCTCCTGCAAAGCGATCCATATCTGCCATTTTTGTTCTCCCGAACTACTCCGAAGAGTGCTTAGTCATAAATGACTTTTCCATATCACGAATCCATTTAAATTCGTCTGTATGCTTGTCGATCGCCCTGATGTCTATAGCATAAATGTTTTTTATACCACTCCCCATAACATCAAAGTTGTTATCCAACCAAACATCAGGTTTTTTACCTTCTTTTGATTGAACTGTTAAAACTATTTCGTATTCTTGTTCCACTTGTCTTTATCCATTTAATTATCTTCTTAATACGAGATCCATTGGAATCTTTTTTATTCCATTTGTATTTGTTAGGGTCTAAATATATTGTTTTTTCATTTTTAACCATGTAAAGTTAGCCTAAGCTCTTTAATAAGTATAGTCAGTATTAAAAAGATATAAATATATCTAACGTCCAGAAATAGTTTTGCTACTATTGTCAATATTTTCATTTTCTTTTTCCAACATTGTGAACGCTTCTGCTATATACTCTTCTAAGCTCATACCTCGTGATTCTGCGTGTTGCCCACACACAATAATGAAGTCGTTTGGTACCTCTATTTCTTTGTCTTTGTACTTAAGTTTCACTTATTTCCCCAGCAAATAGTCTTGCTTCATAGTCTCGTCTTTTTACTAAACCTTCTAACACTTTTCCACCTGCTCTATTCCATCTTCGCATTTGATCTGGCACTTCATTATATTTGCCTTCGTTTAAGACTTTCAACATAGTTGAACTCTTTAGGTTAGTCGGTCCAAGATTGTATGTCCAAGACACTAGTGCATCGAATTGATACTGATGTAGAGGTACTTCCACCAGTTCATGCACATAGTTTTCATACTCTTTTAATTCTTTTAACAATAACGCCTCTGCCTGAGCAGAAGAAATAATGTCGCCTTCTGAGACTCCTTTGGTGTGTCCATACCCAATAGTCCACACACCAACAGCGTCTTGATATGCGATAAGTTCACAACCTTCAAATTTCTTGATTGCGTATATCCCTTTATCTGAAATCATATTTGCCACTATTAGTAAAAGTATTAAAAATAAATAAATCCATTTTTGTTGTATGTTAATAAATTAAATCCTGTAAATTTGGGGTGGCTAGGAGCCCATTATGGGAACCTTGTTGCCAACCCCTTCTTTAACCATGTCTGACCAATCCCGTTCGCTGGTGGAAGCGAAACTCCTATCCTCGCCCTCGGAATGCTGTGTTCCTACTCGTGCCAGACATAAGACTGGGTTTTGTTTACGCAGTTCCCAAAACTGCTAAAACTATATTATATCAATTTTTCACCACGCTGTCAAGAACTATTTTTCTACTCGTCATCGAGATCAATAAATCCCTTCTCAGCAAAATAGTCTATGGCGTTTTCTATGCCAACCTCTCTACCCCATATATATGCAGAAGTAGTAAAAAATCCTAAAAACCATATAAATATGGCATTTTCTTGTGTTATATATTCCATTTTGTCTCCTATTTTTGCCCTTAGTCCCAAAGAAATATAAGTATATTATATCAAATTTCCAACGCTATGTCAAGATATATTTATAACTACCCTAAAAATATTTCTTGACTCACAAGTTGTTTTTTGATATAATATAAATATGAATAAATGGACAGATAGGCAGGTAGATTTACTTAAGCGATACTATGGAGAACTCTCCGTAGACGATATGTGCATCATGCTAGAAAAATCCAAATCAGCCATTTACAGTAAAGTGCATTACCTCAGAAAAAGAGGATGGACGTTTAAATGAAAAAGTTTAATAACTTCGATCGCAAACTCCGTACTTTCAAACGAAAAATTCAAAAAGACGGAAAGCTCGAAGAATGTCGAAATCGTATGCATTACACCAAACCTACTACACGAAGAAGAAACGCTCTTAACGCAGCAAAACGGAGAGAATATCGCCGAAGAATGAGTGAGCAACTTCCATCTCGTACAAATAGACTATACTAGCAGTAAAAAAGTCGATACTCATAAGCAAAAATAAAATATTTTATCATTCAACTAATATAAAGGAATACGCCAATAGTATACCTGAGAAAAATATCGCTTGTGTTTTTGTTAAATGTATGATATAATAAAGTATAAATAATTTATATTAATCAAGTTAATTACTGTTTATACAACTAACAAAACTCAATTCTAAGACTATCGCAATTGAGTGTTCTCTATGGGAACGTAGTGGGAATAGAGAATCTCACAATTCCGATATGTCTAATAGAATGTTGTAATTATATAAATTAAACAACCATAATGACCGATTTAATCAAATCATTCAACGGGGTCATATTTAAAACACAATTTCACCAAATGACTATAATTTCGTCTAAATTTTCTCAAATAACTCAACCATACCAATTTCCGCAAGTCCAAATTTTTTTAAAGCTATTTTGACTTTCCCTAATTTTTCTGCGTTATGCTCAATTTCCGTTAGCTTGTATTAACCCCATTGCGGTTTGGGGTAAAGGAGTCAGAACGACCCCGTTGCGGTTTAGCGTAAAGTAACTCTTAAGTTTAGAGCATCTTCAGCTTCTTTTCGTGTTTTATATGGTTTAGATACTTCTTTTTTATACTTGTATCTCCAACCACTATTCCCTTTCTCAAATCTATAGAATATAGTCGTCATTTCTACTCCCTTGTAGTGCTAAATGAGCAGCATGAGCCCATCTCATATCTTCTACTAGTATAGAATCTATACTATCACACCCCAATTCCTTTCCTATTTCAATCCTAGAGTTACCAGAATAAGCTAAATATTCCTTTTCTGGATTCCATTCTACAATTAAACTTTCTTCCACTAGCACTAAAGGTTTCTCATAATTCTCTTTCGTATTCTTTAGCAATATTATTGGGGTTTTCATGCCTTGTCTGTTTATATCAGCTTTAAGAGTGTCATAGTTTTTCAACTCTTTCCTATGCTTTACTGGTGAAAATATAGAATTCATACTTACTTCATTTACAGAAAAAGTGTTAGCTAGTAGTTCATCGTAATACCACCACACACTAACACTTCTTTTTTCGCTACTTAGATTAATTTCAGAACCTTTTAATAAATTTCTTTAGTTTTTGCACTAAGGACTTTCTATCGTAGTCTTTCTTCGACTTATGACTTCCACCTTTATGCTTGTTGTTTTTAGCAACCCAGTTTCTAAGCTTCTTCGCCATTTTCTGGTACTCCCTTATTATACTTTGCTCTTTCTTTTTCCTTAATAGAATAAGAAACCACTTCTTCGGTTTCCCACAGTTGCTTCTGTAGAGTTTCAAGAATCCAATCTGTATTCTTATCTTTTAGTTTTAGCACTATTTTAACTTCATATTCCATTATTTATACCTCGGTGGCTTAGATTCCACAAACCATTCGTGTTTGCGTTTTGCTGGGTTATATTTCTTCATTCTTAGCTTCTTATGGTTAGAAATCATACTACCTGTTTTATACGCAGTATAATGAAAAGAATGACTACTTCTTGATTCGCTCTCAGGTATTAGGTATACCAACCTTTTTCCTTTCTTACTAGCTTTGGGCATTTTCAATCTCCTTGATGTGCTTATCAAATACATCAGCATCAGGAAGCATATCCCAATCCTCTATAGGTTCGCTACTATCAATCCACCTTCGATCTATTGACTCTTGCTGAATGTCAGTATCTATTATTTTACCACCGCCATCACGCATGATATCTTCAGCTGCTAACTCGTCTTCTGCTAGGATTTCTACTGTCTCTACAATGTAAAGCGTCTTTTCTATTTTAGCGAAATATTTTTTATCTACTCTCACGCATACGCTCCTTCTTCATACATATCCAATGTACTTACTAGATGATTTACACTATCTCGTAAATGTTTTAGATCCTGTTTTGGCGATTTCTCTAAACCCTTAATTTTACTACTATCAATACCACAAAGCTCAGCAATCTCCTCGATTATCTGAGCCTTCGTTATAGGTAATTCGCCTGTTTTAGTTTTGTAGACTGCCTTTTGGTAAACACCTTCTCTCGATAGCTTACCAATGATAGATTTTATACTCTTATCCAGTATTTCAGCTAGTTCGTCTACTGTTTGTCTTGTAGGATTCGCCTGATATTTTTCAATCATCATGCTCACCTGTTCATCACTATAGTTGCTCGCCATTATCTTCCTTGCCCCCTATATGCTTTGTGTGATCGTTTTTTACTCTTGTTCATAGTAGAAGTACCAACTTTAACTCGTCTACCTCTACCTCCTGTGCCTTGAGAAGTACACTTCTTAGGCTTAACTACTTGTCGTCTAGCTATTCTCATATTCTTCTCCTAAATTAGCTAAGTCTTTTATTGTTTCGCTTATATACTGTTTATTTTCTTTGAGCATTGCCTTTAGCAACCCAATATCTTCCTGTATACAAAGCCTCTCGTGTTCCAACTTACTAAGAGTATCCTGTAGCCGATCTCTTTTTTCAGCTACAGAACTCTTCCTCAGCGTAGGGAACTGAATTACTTTACCCATCTGTAAATACCGCCACTATCTCAACCCAAGCGTTTGGATCTTCTTTGTGTTTACGACTAGCAACTTCTTGTGCTTTTGCTATCGCTTCGTCTTCTGACGCAGCTTTTACTATAAGTCTGTCTCTCATGGTGATAGAAGTTTCTGTATGGACTTCCCAGTTTCTTCTACCTAGTATTTTTCCATCACGCCATGCTAAACCAGTTGCTGGATCAATAGTTATTTCTGTTCTATCTCTCATGTCAACCTCGATAAATCAAGTTCGTTAGATTCTTCACTTGTCCATTGAATCTTTATACCTCTACGAACTAATTCGTTCATGCACTTTTGTTTTATTTTAGGCTTGCCGTTCGGGTTATTGATGTAATCGAACAACTCCTGCTTAGGTGTTGCTTTGATAAAATTCTTAACCTTAACCGCTGTTCTGTTTCCTCGAGTGCCTACATACTCGAAACTGTCTGGTTTAAATTTAGTGGGCATAACGTCCTCCTTCAAATACAGGTAGTCCTTTCTCCACAAAAGCACTACCAATTACAAATTCTAGTTTTGATACTAGTCCTTCATCAAGTTCAAGCATAGCTTTTACAGTTTCCACCATGTCGCCATTATCCTCCATAACTCTTAGAGCATGTACTAAGGCTGCTGCCATTGCTTTTCGTTGAACAACTTCCTGTTCGAACATATCGTCTTGAAGTTCTTCAAGCCATTTTTTTAATTCTTCGTCATTTATTGCCATACCATATGCGCCTCCAATCGCTAGGGAATAAAAGTGTGCAAAGCAGTTTCTTACGAAAAGGCAGATAAACTGCTTTGCTTACTATTGCTGACCTATTCTTTCGGCAGTAGATCATGTTCTTCTCACGCCAGGAGCATAGGTTCTTTCTCCTTCTTCTTTTTCTTTCTCAGGTTGCCAGTTAGCGAGTAATCTCCAAGAACCTACTGCTTTTCTGCGTTGAATCTCACGATTAGCTTCGCGTCTGTGCTGTCTGATTTCTGCGAGTTCTACTAACTCTGCGTCTGAATATTGTAAATATGTTAAATCCATGTCGTTCCCCTTTAAAAATATGCTTAATTTTTGATTTTCTATACATATATTATACAGAAAAATCAGTTGCTTGTCAAGAAATATTTTTAACTAAGCATAAAAAAATCCCTGCTAAATTTCTTCAACAGGGATATAAACGTACGTTTTTATGCTTATTTTAATTAGTCTCAAAGCTAAGGACTAGAGCAAGGGTTTCTAATTTTACAAGGTGTCGGTTTTTGCTCATTCACACTGCCCGTCAGATGTACCTCTGAAGTTTTACTGGTGTCTATCCTCACAAGGTCTTATGCTTATGCGCTACTTGATCTACTTTCAACTCAGGCTCCAGTCGCCTCCCCTTCTACTACCTACTTTTTTGAAAAGAGCATCGCACTTTCAAGGTATCACGCTTTCTCTTTGCATATTATACTCTCTATGCTCTACGAGTTGCACACCGCCCAACCACTGTTAATATACTTCATCGTCATTATACTTTCGCCTCGTAAGTGTCCCGAAGTGTGGTGTTCTTCCTCTGAATCATGTGCTTTGCTAGTCTATTTGCGTCTAGCCCCACTTTTTATTTCTTAATATAGATATTATACTAAATTTTTGAACGCCTGTCAAGAAATTTTTTATACTACGCACTAGAATTTTAAGGTTAAATTTTTAATGCTCAGTAGAAATCCTACTTAACTGGTGGCGAGCTATCATTTCACTCGCCACCTACGTTCGCTTTAGGAAGTAGCGTTAAGCAATTCTTGTAAATCTGCTTTGCTAGCTTTCACTAAAGTAGGGAGTTCAATGCCGAATTTGTCTTCAAGTTGAGCAACTAGTTCTGCTTTGCGAACAACAGGCTCACCTGTTTTAGTTGTACGCTCTTGAGTGACATATATGCCTTCTCTACTTAATTTAGCGATAACTGATCGAACACTTTTGCCGAAGTTTTCAGCGATCATGTCTACTGTTTCGCGAGTAGGGTTAGCAGTATAGAGTTCGTGCATTTCAGCTACCATTTCATCCGTGTAGTTTTTTGGCTTCATTGTATCAGTCATTTCGCACTCCGTTATATGCTTTGGTTATTGTTTAATTTATATAGATATTATACTGTAAAAATCTATGCTTGTCAAGGAAAAACTTAGGCTTCGCACTATTTAGTTTTTATACTTAGTTTTTATACTACTAAGCCTGCTACTAACAAAAGTATAGCTGTGCCAATTAGTATTATTACTTCGCCTAAATTCATAAAAATCTCCAAGTTAGCCTACCACCACTAATGCACTGCGGGGTGGTAGGACTTATGTCGCAGGTAGCTATTTCTATAGATGTATCCCCAGCTACTAGGCTCCCGAAATATTCTCGTTGTATTTACGGATATAATCACGGCATGATTCGCTATTGCGTGCGCTTAGCTCTTTTCTTCAGCGATACTCCACGCCTTGGGGCATTTGCTCTCCAATGAGCCAGCGCTGCTAAGTATTGCGCTAGGTAAGGTACTCGTTCTTTTATCCTTGCCTTGCCTCCCAATTACCATTCGGCATCCAAGTTAGAAATGGTTTGCACCTAAAGTCACTCGCTACGTCGTCTGTCGGTTAGGATCATGTCTAATGTAGCTTCCCTTGCCTTCGTCGCAGTATAGTTATTCCTGCTCTCGGGCTGTTCAGCTTGGTACCGCTCCCATCTCCGCTATTCACGATGGGTGGTCTTTTCTCCAAGCAATCCGCGGTCTAATCCCGCCTCCCATTTCTTCATTCTATAAATATATTATACTGGGTTTTATGAGGCTTGTCAAGAACTTTTTGTTGCCAAGCCTCAGTTTTCTTTAGCGACCGAAGAAGATGTATTTGTCTTTAGTTCTAATCGCTTCCAACACTTTGTGTGTTGGTTTATAGCCCATTGCTATTAGGTAAGTAAGTGATGCTTCCTTACTCATGCCATCTAATCTAAGTCCAGCGTAGATTTGTAGCATTTCGTCCTCGAGTTTGCACTCCTGCTTTTTCATGTGTATCATCTCACACCTCCAGCTTATAATTTTTATTTTCTATACTATGTATTATACAGGGCGAATTGATACGCGTCAAGAATTATTTTTAGTTTAGCACCATTTAATTAACGCCAGCGAATTCTCGGGGGCGGCTCGCGAAACCACTCCACTTCGTGGCGAAATCTTCGGAAATCGCACGAAATCTTCGCAAACCCCGCCAAAGCTCTGAGAAACCCCGCTAAGCGCGCGCAAAGTTTTACTACTTAGCGAGCGACGCGCGTTTCGGCGCGATTTTGGCACTTTGGCGCACGCGTAGCTAGTTTTTGCACTTAGTATATGCACTTTGGCGCAGCTAGGCGGGGTCGCTCAGCCAGTTAACACCCGCGCAGGTCCCGAATTCATTAGGTTTGGTCAAAATCGAGCGAAATCGAAGACCTCTGAGACATAAGTTTAATGATTTCTGATCATAATGAGCTCCTTTGAGACGAAAAGACCAACAATCGAAAAAGTTTTTTGTGTGTGGCGAAAGAAAAAACTTGACAAGTACATCTTTTTATGATATAATCGGCGCGGTTTGAGCCCATATAACCAAAAGTTATATCCTTATAACAAATAATTATAGAAAAAACCTAAGCTTTCTATTGACAAGCCTCAATTCGCTCTGTATAATACATAGTATAGACAAATCAGGGAATCAACCCTGCTATCAGATGGGAGAACGCCATGGAACAGGTAAAAGAAAAAGTTGTAAAAAGACCACGCGTTACTAAAAAAGCGCTACTTGCTGAAATCAGCGAACTCACAGGCAAAGCGCCAAAAGATCTCGATAGCCTCAGCCGAAGCAACATCGAAACAATCTCTTGGATTCGCGACCTCGTGAAAAACTAGAAGAAACCCCGCTAAGTCATTGATTTAGCGGGATTTTTTACGCTCGCTGTTCTATCGTATTAATATATTAATGTATTAATACATTAGTTGTGGATAACCTGTGGATAACTCGGGACGCTAGGCTGGCGTGGCGCGCGTGGCGCATGCTTAGATTTCAGACTTAGTACTTTGGCGCGCTATAGTTTTTGAAAACAGACTACTACTTAGATTTCCGACTTAGCACTTTGGCGCACGTTAAGCCTATTTCACTTTTCGACTTAGCACTTCGGTGCAAAAAAAAAAAAAAAAAAAAAAAAAAAAAAAAAAAAAAAAAAAAAAAAAAAAAAAAAAAAAAAAAAAAAAAAAAAAAAAAAAAAAAAAAAAAAAAAAAAAAAAAAAA